>ERZ773194.2938-NODE-2938-length-15268-cov-18.684480_pt1 | contig 15268 bp, 12 predicted proteins | sample MGYA00511240_ERZ773194 | MGnify/ENA primary metagenome ERZ773194 (study PRJEB29015, sample SAMEA2737774) | human gut metagenome | biome: human gut; feature: human-associated habitat; material: faeces | place: China | collected 2012 ... | reverse complement strand
GAGATGAACGCGCCGCGTCCGATGAGGCGGCCAAGGCTCGAAATCGCCTCGACCGAGGTCATGAAGTACAGACCGTAGGCAACCGTCATAACAATCAGGCCGGAGGTCATAACTGATTCGGCGCTGACCGATACCGCCCGTATTGCGGCTTCCTTTTTATCCCCTTGTGAGCGGGCATCCAGATAGTTGCCGGTCATCAATATTGAATAGTCAACCGTCGCGCCCAGCTGGATACAGCCGACGATGATAAAGCCGAGGTACATCGTGCGCTGGCCGTAGATGTACGGGAGTGCGGTGTTGATGAAGATCGCGCACTCGATCGGGATGAGAACGACGAAGGGCAGGATGAGCGCCTTGTAGGTGAGCGCGACAACGAGCGCGACGCCGAGCAGCACCGCGTCGGCCAGAAACATCCGCACCACGGTCAGCCAGCCGCTGTCCACGCCCTGGCGGGTGAAGAGATACTGTCCCACCGTGCCGGACGCGCCCCAGCACACGCCGCCGAGCGCCGCGCACAAAAAGCCGCGCAGCGTCCTCTTTTTTTCGCCCATACACGCCCTCCCGCGATCATTTTTGCCCATTGTAGCAGACCGTGCGCCGCTTTTCAAGCGCCGTGCGCGTCTTTGCACATATTCGCTCCCCGCGGTGCATAGATTGAAGCAACTCGAATAGGGAGTGTTTCATTCATGAAGGGTAATATTGAAGAGCGGGCCTGCGATCTGGCAGTTTACATCATAGAAAACCGCACCACGGTGCGCGCCGCAGCCAAGAAGTTCGGTGTCAGTAAATCGACCGTCCACAAGGACATTCAGGACCGGCTTCCGCAGATCAACCACAGCCTCTACCTTCAGGTCAAGGAGATCCTTGAGATCAACAAAGCCCAGCGGCACATCCGCGGCGGCATCGCCACGAGAAAAAAATATAAGGGAGCTTGAAACTTTTTCCTCTGAATTTCGTCAAATAAAAGAAGAAACCGATCAAACACCGCACGGCCGGCCAGCCTTTTTCCTCCGCCGGCCGCGCAAGCTCTTTTTCCCTCTTGTAGTTTGTTGACATAATGAGTATAATGGCAGTATTCCCCTGTTTTCGACAATAACGGAAAGGACCGTATCCCGCCATGCAGAAAAAAAATCCCGCGAAGCGCCGCCCCGAGCGCCTTGCGGTCACACTGTTATCCCTGCTCTTTTTATCGACCGCCGTGTTTGCGACGGTCAAATATGTCTTTCGCGCGCCCGAGCTTGACACGGACAAGCCTGTTGTAACGCCGGACGGCACGGCAAGCACGGACGTCGACCGGACCGGCACGGACGAGCCCGACGCTCCGGGCCGCACACGCCGCGAATACTGCTACAACATTCTCGTCTCCGGGCTTGACGACGACAACGGCGGCAGCGACACGAACATCCTCGTCCGCTTCGACGTGCCGAACAAGCGCATCGACCTTGTGAGTCTCCCGCGCGATACGCTGCTGCACAATGAATACCGCAACAACAAGCTCAACTTCGCCTACGCCAAGGGCGGCACGGAGCTGCTGATGAGTCAGATCGAAAACCTGCTCGGCATACCGGTTGATTTCTATGTCACGGTCAATCTCAAGGGCTTCATCGCGCTGGTCGATCAGATCGACGGCGTGGATTTTGACATTCCCATCAACATGGATTATGACGACCCCTATCAGGACCTGCACATTCACTTCACCAAAGGCCCGCGCCATCTCAACGGGCAAGAGGCGATGGAGGTCGTCCGCTTCCGCCACAACAACGACGGCACCGGCTACGGCACGGAGGACATCGGCCGCATCGGCACCCAGCAGGCCTTCCTCAAGGCGGTCGCCAAGCAGCTGCTGCAGATCGGCAACGTCAAGAACATCCCCGCGCTGGTGGATATTTTCTACACCTACGTCAAGACCGACCTCACGACCGGCAACCTCGTCTGGCTCGGCAACGAGGCGCTGAACATCGGCACCGAAAACATCCACTTTGCCACGCTCCCCGGCGACGGCTCCGGCTATTACAACAAGCAGTCGGTCTATGTGCTCGACGCGCAGGCCACCTGCGACCTGGTCAACGAGGCCCTCAATCCCTACAATGAGGCGCTCACGCTGGAGGACATGGATATCCTCGTCCCCTGACGAGATAAGGAGTAAGCACCATGAAAAAACGGCTTTTGCTTTTCCTCTGCATCTTTACCCTGCTGCTCTCCACCGCCGCGCAGGCGGAGGACGTGACAGCGGACGTCCCCGCGCCCGCTCCTTCGGCGGAGAAGGCGGACACGCTCTCCCCCTTTGCGCGCACGCGAAGCTACGACGGGCGCTTCACGGATGTGGACGCCTCGGCGTGGTATCACGACGCCGTCGCTGCGCTGTACGAATACGGTCTGACCGAGGGCGTGAGCGGCAGCGCTTACGCGCCGGAGGGGAGCGTCACCATTGCCGAGCTGGTGACCTTTGCCGCGCGGCTGCACGCGCTTGAGCGCGGCGCAGCGATCCCTGCGGCGGCAGCCGGCGAGGCTTGGTACCGGCCCTATGTGCGCTATCTCAAGGCTGAGAAATGCCTCGGCGACGAGCTTGACGGCCACTATCTGGAGGCCGCGACACGCGCGCAGACGGCAGGTGTACTGGCCCCCGCGCTCAGCACGGAGTGCTACGACGAGCGCAACGCCGAGGCCGTGACCGTCGGCTATGCCTCGCACCGCCGCATCACCGATGTGGACGATTACACGCCCTATCAGAACGATATTCTCCGGCTCTACAAGTGGGGCATCGTGGGCGGCGTGGACGAGGACGGCTCCTTCCATCCGAATGATACGCTCAAGCGCAGCGAGCTCGCGGCACTGGTCGTGCGCATGGTCGAGCCGTCCGCGCGCCTGACGCTCTCGTGGCAAAGTCTTTCCTATCGCTCCGCCGCGGGCACAGCCTGGGGCGACCTGATCGCGGCGCCTGCCGAGGTCTCCACCGCGCCGGCAGCCGACGACGCCAACGCCATCGACGCGCTGATCCGAAAGATGCTCCACGACGGCGCCGACAGCATCACTCTGCAATACGACCGTACGCTGACCAACGAGGAGGTCGCAAAGCTCACCCGCGCCTTTACGGTCGGCGTCAAGCGCCATTGCGAGCAGATGTACAACTCCACCTCCTGCCGCAGCTATTCCTCCGGCAAGGTGCTGCTGACCTTCTCCTCCACAGCCTGCGACAGCGCGCAGCTCAAAAAATACCGTGAGGAAACGCTGGCCCGCGCGATCCTCGTCCACGACGCGCTGTGGGAGAGCGGCTATCTGACGGGCGACATGACACAGTATGAGCTGGCGCGGGCCTACTACGTCTGGCTGTGCAACAACTGTGTCTACGATGAGGGGACCGTCTCCAGCAGTTCTCTGAGCCATCTGGCCTATAGCGCGCTGGTGGACGGCGTGGCCGTCTGCGACGGCTACACGGGAGCATACGACCTTCTGCTGCGGCTCGAGGGCATCGAGTGTACCGCGCTTATGAACGCCGACCACATCTGGACCGTCGCGGAGCTCGACGGCACAACCTACCACATTGACACGACCTGGGGCGATCAGGGCACGCGCGTGGATATGAGCTTCTTCGGCATGACCGAGACTCAGTCCCGTGCCAAGCACGCATGGTAAACGGAAGCGACGGATAAAAAGCAACGGCTGCATCGCAGCCGCTGCTTTTTTGCCGTGTTGATATGTTTTCAGCGCTGGCCCTTGTCGTAGGGGATGCCCTCCGCCTTGGGGGCACGGGAGCGCTTGGAGGTGAACGCCAGCACGATGAGGGAGATGATGTAGGGCATCATGTTGTACACCGGACTGGGAATGTTCATCGCCGTGAGGAAGCCAAAGCCCATGTAGACATTCGAGAGCGCGCGGAACAGACCGAAGAGGAGCGCTGCGAGCGCGATGCGCTGGGGCTTCCATTGACCGAAGATCATGACCGCGAGGGACAGGAAGCCGAAGCCTGCCACGCCGTACTCAAAGCGCCATTCGGAAACGCCGGCGGTGATGAACACGATGCCGCCGATGCCGCCGAGGAAGCCGGAGATCAGCACGCCCGCCCAGCGCATCTTGTAGACGTTGATGCCCACGCTGTCCGCCGCCTGCGGATGCTCGCCGCACGCCATCAGGCGCAAGCCGAAGCGGGTCTTATAGAGCAGGACGTAGGACGCGGCGAGCAGCAGCGCGGTCACGAGCATGAACCAGCTGAACTCGAACGAGCCGAGATTGACGGTGAACGCCTTCTTCGCACCGGCATACTGCACGATGGAGGAAACGTCATCGGGATTCGCAGCGGTGTTGATGGCCTTGACGATGACCGTCGCACCCGCGGTGCCGAGCAGGTTCAGCGCGGTGCCGACAAGCGTCTGGTCCGCCTTGAAGTTGATGCAGGCCACGGCCAGCAGGCAGGAATAGATCATGCCGACCAACGCCGAAATAGCCAGAACGCCGAGGATCATCACGATGGCGGGCACATTGGGCGAAATGTAGCGCATCGCCAGCGCGCCGCCGAGGGCGCCCATGATCATGATGCCCTCAAGGCCGAGGTTGATGACGCCGGAGTGCTCCGCGAAGCAGCCGCCGAGGGCGACCAGGATCAGCACGGAAGCAAAGATCAGGGTGTATTGCAGCAGCAGTACCATTACTGATCGCCTCCTTTCCCGGCTTCGGCCCGGGCCTGCGCTTCGGCTGCCCTGGCCTTCAATGCCGCCTTCTCCTCACGCTTGGCCGCGTAGGAATTCATCGCGTGCTTCATGAACAGCACGAAGCCGCAGAGATAGATGATGAGCGCCGAGATCAGATCGGAGATCTGCGCGCAGTACATGGACTTATCCACATACGCGCCGCCCGCCGTGATGTGCTGGATAAAGAACGAGGCGAGCACGGTGCCGATGGGGTTCAATCCGCCGAGGAAGGCCGCGGCGATGCCGTTGAAGCCCATCGCAGGGACGGAGGAGGTGGAGCACTGCCACTGCTCATATCCGGTGAGGTAGAGCATCGCCGCGCCCATGCCGGCGAGCGCGCCGGAGATCATGAGGCTGAGGATGATGTTGCGCTTTTCGGCCATGCCGCAGTACTTGGCGGCGTTCTTGTTGTTGCCGGTGGCCCGCAGCTCGTAGCCGATGCGGGTCTTTTCCAGCACCACCCACACCAGAATGGCGATAACGATGGACAGGGGCAGCGCCAGACCCACGTACTGGTTGCCGTTGAACAGGCTGCCCAGACCCAGAGAGGGCAGGATGGCCGAGGCATTCTTATGGGACAGCACGAAGGTGTAAGGACTGGTGTCCTCCTTCACCTGCGTGAGGAGCATATTGGTCAGGTAGAGGACGATCCAGTTGAGCATGATGCCGGAGATGACCTCGTTGACGTTGCAGTAGGACTTCAGCAGACCGGATATCGCGCCCAGCAGCGCGCCGCCCAGCATGGCCAGCAGCATGCAGGGCAGCCAGCTCCAGCCCCACGCCAGCGCGGCGTACAGGCTCAGCGCCACGCCGATGCAGTACTGACCGGCCGCGCCGATGTTGAACAGGCCGACCTTGTACGCAAACAGGATGGACAGGGAGCACATCAGCAGGGGCGCGGTCTTGACAAGGGTGTTGCCCAGGTACTTGACCTGCGTTTCCGGCTTGCTGTATGTAAGGAAGTTCTTTATAACGTCGGTGATGGCTTCGCCGGCGCCGTCGGGGTTGATGAACAGCAGCACGATATAGCCGATGAGCAGACCCAGGATCACGCACACAAGGGACGCCAGCAGCGACTGCACCCCGTTATTTTTCAGGATGTTCTTTTTCATGCCGTCACCTCGTCTCTCTTGGCGCCCGCCATATACAGACCCAGCTCCTCCTGCGTGGTCTTTTTGGGGTCAAGCTCGCCCACGATCTCACCCTCGTACATGACGAGGATGCGGTCGGGCACGTCCATGACCTCATCCAGCTCCAGCGATACCAGCAGCACGGCCTTGCCCGCGTCGCGCTGCGCCACCAGCTGCTTGTGGATGTACTCGATGGCGCCCACGTCCAGACCGCGGGTGGGCTGCACCGCCACCAGCAGCTCGGGATCCTTGTCGATCTCGCGGGCGACGATGGCCTTCTGCTGGTTGCCGCCGGACATGCTGCGGGCGATGGTGATGGGACCCTGTCCGCTGCGGACGTCGTACTGCTCGATGAGCTTTTCCGCGTACTTGCGGATGTTATCCCGGCGCAGGAAGCCCGCCTTGTCGGTGAACTCCGGCTCAAAATAGCGTTCCAGCACCAGATTGTCCTCCAGGGAGTAATCCAGCACCAGACCGTGCTTGTGGCGATCCTCAGGGATGTGGGACATGCCCATGATGTTCCGCTTGCGGATGGGCATTTTGGTGATGTCCTGCCCGTTGAGGGTGATCTTGCCGGACACCACCGGCTCAAGACCGGTCAGGCCGTAGACAAACTCCGTCTGGCCGTTGCCGTCGATACCGGCGAGGCAGACGATCTCGCCCCGGCGCACCTGCAGGCTCACGTCCTTGACGGCGTTGTTCTTGTGCATCTTGCTGGCCACGGTCATGTGGGACACGTCCAGCACCACCTCGCCGGGCTGGGCGGGCTTCTTCTCCACGTGGAAGCTGACGTCGCGCCCCACCATCATGGAGGAAAGCTGTTCCATGGTGGTGTTCTTCGTCTCCACGGTGCCGATGTACTTGCCCTTGCGCAGGACGGTGCAGCGGTCGGCCACGGCCATGATCTCGTTGAGCTTGTGGGAGATGAACAGGATGCTCTTGCCCTCGGCGGCCAGATTCTTCATGATCTGCATCAGCTCGTCGATCTCCTGGGGCGTCAGCACGGCGGTAGGCTCGTCGAAGATGAGGATCTCGTTGTCGCGGTAGAGCATCTTCAGGATCTCGGTGCGCTGCTGCATACCCACGGTGATGTCCTCGATCAGCGCGTCCGGGTCGATCTTCAGGCCGTATTTCTCGCTGAGCGCGATGACCTTCGCCCGGGCGTCCTTCTTTTGCAGGAAGCCGCATTTTGTGGGCTCCACGCCCATGATGATGTTGTCCAGCACGGTGAAGCATTCCACCAGCTTGAAGTGCTGGTGCACCATGCCGATGCCCAGCGCGTTGGCATCGTTGGGATCCTTGATGGATACCTCCACGCCGTCCTTCTTGATGATGCCCTCCTCGGCCTGATACAGACCGAACAGCACGCTCATCAGCGTGGATTTGCCCGCGCCGTTCTCACCCAGCAGGGCGTGGATCTCACCCTTCTTCAACTGAAGCGTGATGTCGTCGTTGGCGATGATACCGGGAAACCGCTTTGTGATGTGCAGCATTTCGATTGCAAACGGTGTGTCCAAGTTTTCGCCCTCCCTTCCGTTTTATGGCCCGCCGCTTTTCGCATCCGCGGGGACGGAAACCACAGTATAGATGATAGTAGTATACTATACTTTGTCCCATAAAGCAAAGACAAATTAGTGAAATCTGCCTGTTTCACCGCTGAATTTCATTCCCGGAACCGAAATGGAAAAAAGAAAGACCGCCGAAGCAAAAAAGAAAGACCGCCGAAGCAAAAAAGAAAGACCGCCGAAGCGGTCTTTCTTTATGTATGATGACAGGTTAAGTACAGACTTACTTGATCTGACCCTGATCGTCAACGGTGATCACGGTGGCGAAGTCCTTGGCGGCCTTCTCGGTGTCATTGCTGACAGTCAGAGTGCCGTCGAACATGGCCTTTACCAGAGTCTTGTAGTCGTCCTGGGTGAACGCGCCGTCAGCCCACTGGGTGGACTCCATGGGGATCTGGACGTAGTTCAGAGCGGGATCGTCAGCGGAGACCAGGCCCAGCGTATCGATCTTGGCGGAGTACTTCTCCCAGTTGCCGTTGACGATGACATCGGTCAGGGTGTCATAGGTGGCGGGATACAGACCCTTCATGGCGGAGGTCACGGTCAGAGCCTTGTAGCCGTCGATGGTAGCCTGATCGGCACCCTCGCCGGCGGCGTAGTTGGCGATGACACCAGCCTGGTCAACGTCAACACCGATGACCTTGGCGCCCTCGACCTTCTTGGCAGCGTCCACAGCGGAGGTGTAGATACCGCCGCCGCAGGCGAACACGACCTGCGTGCCGCCGGCATACCAGGTATCCATAGCAGCGGTGATGTCGGCATCGCCGAAGAACTGACCGCCGTACACATAGTTGACCTTCACATCGGTCAGCTTCAGCTCGGCAGCAGCAGCGTCAACACCCTGCACGAAGCCGTAGCCATAGCGGACAACAGCGGGGACAGCCATGCCGCCCAGGAAGCCCAGGTTCTTGTAGCCCAGCTTCACAGCAGCGTAGCCGGCCATGTAGCCGCACAGCTCTTCCTGATATACAGCGCAGTACAGGTTGGCGGGAACCACGAAGCCCTCGCCCAGGTCACTGGCGGACACGTCCAGCGCGATGAACTTGACATCGGTGAAGTTGGGAGCGGTCTGCGTAATGGCCTCGCCGAAGGCATAGCCGGGCATCACGATGACGTTATAGCCCTGATCAATGGCGCTCTCGATCATAGCCACACGGTCGGCGGTGTTGTCGCCGGCGGGCTTGAAGTAGGAGAACTCGATCTTGTTGGCATCGGCAAACGCCTTGCAGGCCTCGTAGGTGGTCTGGTTGAAGGACTGGTCGGTGATATCACCGTAGTCGGTGATCATGGCGACCTTATAGGTCGTCTCGTTGGTGTCGCCCTGGTTGTCATCGGTCTGGTTGTCGTCCTTCTTGTCGCCGCAGGCGACCAGGGACAGAGCCATAACCAGAGCCAGGATCATAGCAAGAAACTTTTTCATAGTTATTCTACCTTCCTCATTTTTTTATTTTCACGCCTTGCGGCGGGAAAACCGGTATCTCGGCACGGGGAAGCTCCTCCCCCTGTGCCCTGTGCATTATAGCAGGGTTTTTCGCCTTTGGCAAGGGAAAAGCGCATTTTGCGGGCGAATTGTAAACAAATGTAATCAAAAATTTACACTTTGTTTCTACAAAACGCACAAATGTACCGCTCGCGGCGACAGCACAGCGGTCGTCCGCTGTGCTGCCGTGCAGGTGTTTATTTTTTCGCAGCCATCTTGACCGCCGCCTCCAGCGCGATCTTCATCATATTGGTGAAGGTGGTCTGGCGCTCCTCGGGGGTCAGCTCCTCGCCGGTGATCAGGTTGTCGGAGATAGAGCAGATGGCCAGCGCCCGCTTGCCGGTATAGGCGGCGGTGCAGTACAGGCCGGCGGCCTCCATCTCCACGGCCATAACGCCCATCTTGGCAAAGCGCATGTTGCGGCCGGCGGCGTCATAGAACGTGTCGGAGGAGTACAGATTGCCCACGGGCATCTTGACGCCCAGCTCCCTGGCGCTCTCCACGGCGGCCATCAGCAGGTCGAAGTCGCAGATGGGGGCGAAGGTGCCGCCCAGCTCGTACTGGCTGGCAAAGTCGGAGTTGGTGCAGGCGCCCTGACCGGCCACCACGCTGCCCAGCTCCATGTCGGCGCGCATGGCGCCGGCGGTGCCCACGCGGATGATGTTGTCCACATCGTAGTGGGTATACAGCTCATAGGAATAGATGCCGATGGACGGAATGCCCATGCCGCTGGCCATGACGGACACCGGCACGCCCTTATAGGTGCCGGTATAGCCCTGCACGCCGCGGACGTTGTTCACCAGCTTCGGCTCGGTGAGGAATGTTTCGGCAATGAATTTTGCCCGCAGAGGGTCGCCGGGCATAAGGATGGTCTTGGCGATCTCGCCCGCCTGGGCGCTGTTATGGGGAGTAGACATGGTCGAATTCTCCTTATAATAATATTTGTTATTGCTATTGTCCGATATTGCTCTGTGCTCCCGCGCTTTTCCGTGTCTGTCATTCCGAGCCAGTGCGCGCCGCGAAGCAAGTGCCCTTGGGGTACACACTGGCGTGGGAATCCGTGTCCGCACGGGAAAGGGAAACGGATTGCCGCAACCAGTCTGTGGACTGGTTTCGCAATGACAGCGCGGGAGCATTTCGATGGTTCCTGACTTCTATATTATTGCTCCATGGCCTTGACGGCCTTGACGATGCGGCTGGTGCCCAGACGGTCGGCGCCCAGTGCGATGAAATCCTTGGCGTCGTTGAGATCGGCGATGCCGCCGGCGGCCTTGATCTTCACATGGGGTGCCACGTGCGCCTTGAACAGCGCCACATCCTCGCGGGTGGCTCCGCCGCCGCCGAAGCCGGTAGAGGTCTTGATATAGTCCGCGCCGGACTCGCTGACCACGCGGCACAGCTCGATCTTCTCGGCGTCGGTCAGCAGGCACGTCTCGATGATGACCTTCAGCAGCTTGCCGCGGCAATGACCCTTGACATCCCGGATCTCGCTGAGCACCTTGTCATACAGGCCGTCCTTCACCCAGCCGATGTTGATGACCATGTCGATCTCGGACGCGCCGCCCTCCACGGCGTCGGACGCCTCGAAGCATTTGGCGGCGGTGGTGTCGTAGCCGTTGGGGAAGCCGATGACGGTGCAGACGGGGATCTTGCCGGCCACATATTCCGCCGCCTGCTTCACATAGCTGGCGGGGATGCAGACGCTGGCGCAGCCATATTTGATGCCGTCATCGCAGATGGCCTTGATCTCCTTCCAGGTGGCGCCCTGCGCGAGCAGCGTGTGATCCACGCGGGAGAGGATATCCTGCAATTCCTTGTCCATAGTAAACACTCCTTTTCGGAATTTTGCCTGTCGGTCGTTCTATTGTACCACACAGCGGGGAAAAAGGCAAGGCGGGCGTATTCGGGCGTGAAAAAAGGCGGCTCACAGAGCCGCCTTTTTTGCAGTAAAAGGAGAGAGAAATACAATGGGTGGGTATCCTTTCGGATGAGCCTATCATACAGACTGTTCCTGGGAAAGTCAACCGGTTTGCCAGAAGATTAACAAATCATTCACAAACTCGTCCGCACGTTCATAGATCGTTTACAGATGCGCCGGGAAAACCGGTTGACATTATAAAATGATGGTGATATCATTTAGCGCACTAATATTTTGTATGCTAATAATTCTAAAACAGTAAGGAGGGTCGCCATGAAGTTCTGCTTTGAGGAGCGGCCGGAGCACTTCGGGGCGCTGTTCGGCTACTGCGACCATCAGGTGCATAAGCTGATGGGAAAGCTGCTGAAGCGCTACGACGTGTCACCCATGCAGTGCCGGACGCTGATGTATCTGCACGGCACAGACGGGCAGGTGAACCAGAAAACGCTGGAGCGGCACCTGATGGTCAAGCCCAGCACGGTCAACGGCATCGTGGACCGTCTGGAGGAAAAGGGCATGGTGCGGCGCAGCGTCAGCGAGTGGGACGGTCGGTGCCGCCTGCTGTCGCTGACAGAGAAGGGACGGCGGTTCCACGATGATTTTCAGGACGTGCTGCGGCAGGTGAACGACCGGCTGGAGCGGGGCTTCAGCCAGGAGGAAAAAGCGGTGTTCACCGACTTTCTCCTGCGGGCGGCGCGGAATCTGGCGGATGAGGAGGAAACGGAATGTTGAAAAAGCTGGCGCCCTATACAAAGGGCTACCGCCTGCTGATGCTGCTGGCCATCGCCTGCTCCGCGGGCGAGGCGGTGCTGGAGCTGCTGCTGCCCCAGGTGATGAGCGACATCGTGGATGTGGGCATCGCCACCGGGGACAGGGCGTATATCCTGACGGCGGGCGTGAAAATGATATTGATGGCGCTGCTGGCGCTGGCGTGCGGCGTGGGCGCGGCGGCGCTGGCGGCCAGAGCGTCCATGGGCTTCGGCGCGGCGCTGCGCCGGGCGGAGTATGAGCAGGTGCAGCGGTTCTCCTTCGCCAACATCGAGCGGTTTTCCACCGCCAGTCTGGTGACGCGCCTGACAAACGACGTGGCCTCCGTGCAGATGACCACCTTCATGGGCATGCGCATGCTGGTGCGCGCCCCCACCATGCTGGTAACGGCGCTGGTCATGGCGCTGATCATCAGCGCCCGGCTCAGCCAGGTGTTTCTGGTGGTGATCCCTCTGCTGGTGATCGCGGTGGCCATCGTCATCAAGCGGGTGGGGCCGTTCTTCACCTCTTTACAGGGCGCCACCGACGACGTGAACCTGGTGGTGCAGGAGGATCTGAACGCCATCCGCGTGGTGAAATCCTTCGTCCGCGAAGAGCAGGAAAAGGCCAAGTTCGCCCAGCGCAGCGACAGGCTGCGCAGCATGGCGGAGCGCGCCTTCGGCTTCGTGGTGCTGTTCATGCCGGTGATGATGATCCTCATGGGCGGCACCATCACGGCGGTGCTGTGGATCGGCGGCCACTATGTGTGGGAGGGCACGCTGCTCTCCGGCGACCTGATCGCCTTCTTCACCTACGTCAGCGAGATACTGATGTCGCTGATGATGGTATCCGTGGTGCTGATGATGCTGACCCGCGCCATCGCCTGCGGCAAGCGCATCGTGGAGGTGCTGGAGGAGGAGCCGCGCATCACCGATAAGGACGCCGACCCCGCCCTGACGGTGGAGGATGGCAGCATCCGCTTTGACCATGTGTACTTCAAGTACCACGACACGGCGGAGAGCTGGAATCTGGAGGACGTGAGCTTCTCCGTGCCCAGCGGCGCCACGGTGGGCATCCTGGGCGGCACCGGCAGCGCCAAGACCACGCTGGTCAGCATGATCCCCCGGCTGTACGACGTGAACGACGGCGCGGTGTTCGTGGGCGGTCACAATGTGAAGAATTACGCCATGGAGGCGCTGCGCGACGGTTGCGCCATGGTGCTGCAGAAGAACACCCTGTTCTCCGGCACCATCCGGGAGAATCTGCGCTGGGGCGACGAGCACGCCACCGATCAGGAGATCGAGGACGCCTGCCGTCTGGCCTGCGCCGACGAGTTCATCGAGAAGATGCCCGACGGCTACGACACCTATATCGAGCAGGGCGGCACCAACGTCTCCGGCGGGCAGAAGCAGCGCCTGTGCATCGCCCGCGCGGTGCTGCGCAAGCCGAAGATCCTGATCCTGGACGACTCCACCAGCGCGGTGGACACCGCCACGGATGCGAAGATCCGCGGCGCGCTGAAAACGGCGCTGCCCGGCTGCACCAAGCTCATCATCGCCCAGCGGATCGCGTCCGTTATGGATGCCGACCTGATACTGGTCATGGACGACGGGCATATCTCCGCCATGGGCACCCATGACGAGCTGATGAAAACAAGCGACATTTACCGGGAGGTCTATCGCTCCCAGCAGGAAGGGGTGAGCATCGATGGCTGAAGCAAAGCGCGGCGGGCGCGGTCACGGCCCGCAGGGGCACGGCTTCCAGCGTCCCAAGGACTTCCGGGGCACGGTGAAGAAGCTGCTGGCCTATATCGGGCGCTATAAGGCATCGCTGGTGGTGGTGTTTATATGCCTTGTCATCAGCTCCGTGGGCTCGGTGATGAGCAGCTATCTGCTCAAACCCATTATCAACGACTATATCCGGCCCGGCGACTTTGCCGGGCTGCTGAAGATGCTGGCGCTGCTGCTGGGGCTGTTCCTGCTGTCGGGCCTGTGCTCCTACGCCTACGCCCGGATCATGGTACACATCTCCCAGCAGACGGTGGCGCAGCTGCGGCAGGATCTGTTCGACAAGCTGCAGTCCCTGCCCCTGCGGTACTTCGACACCCACCAGTCCGGCGATCTGATGAGCCGCTTCACCAACGATATGGACACCGTGTCGGAGATGATCAACTCCAGCTTCGCCAGCGTGGTATCCTGCGCCTTGACGTTTATCGGCATTGTTGCTATGATGCTGTATATGAACTGGCTGCTGACGCTGATCACCTTCGCGTTTCTGGTGCTGATGCTGCTGGTGGTCAAGGGTGTGGGCGGCCGCAGCCGCGTGAGCTTTCAGGCGCAGCAGCAGGCGCTGGGCGCCATGAACGGCTATATCGAGGAGATGGTGGAGGGGCAGAAGGTCATCAAGGTCTTCAACCACGAGGGCAAGGCCATCGAACAGTTCGCCGGGCTGAACACCGCGTACCAGACGGCGGCCACCGCCGCCCAGACCTACTCCGGTGCCATGATGCCGGCCATGGCCAACCTGTCCCGTATCGACTACGCCGTTACCTGCTGCGTGGGCGGCCTGCTGGCCATCGGCGGCATGTTCGATGTGGGCTCCCTGGGCGCGTACCTGCTGTACGTCAAGCAGGTGAGCCAGCCCATCTCCCAGATCAGCCAGCAGGTGAACGTGCTGCTGGCGGCCATCGCCGGCGCGGAGCGCATCTTCGCCGTCATGGAGGCCGAGCCGGAGACGGACGAGGGCAAGACCGTCATCGTCCGGGTGGAGAAGAACGGCGACACCCTGACGGAGACGGATCGGCGCACCGGCTTCTGGGCGTGGAAAAAGCCCGACGGCACGCTGGTGGAGCTGCGGGGCGACGTGCGGTTCGACCGTGTGACCTTCTCCTACGACGGGGAAAAGACGGTGCTCAACGACGTCTCCCTGTTCGCCAAGCCGGGGCAGAAGATCGCCTTCGTTGGCTCCACCGGCGCGGGCAAGACCACCATCACCAACCTGATCAACCGGTTCTACGACGTGCAGGAGGGCACCATCACCTACGACGGCATCAACGTGAAGGACATCCAGAAGGCGTCCCTGCGCCGCTCGCTGGGCATGGTGCTGCAGGATACCCACCTGTTCACCGGCACCATTGCCGACAACATCCGCTATGGCCGTCCGGACGCCACCGACGAGGACATCCGCGCGGCGGCGAGGCTGGCCAACGCCGACGGGTTTATCCGCCACCTGCCCCAGGGGTATGACACGGTCATCACCGGGGACGGCGGCAGCCTCAGCCAGGGCGAGCGCCAGCTGCTGGCTATCGCGCGGGCGGCGGTGTCCGACCCGCCGGTGCTGATACTGGACGAGGCCACCAGCTCCATCGATACCCGCACCGAGACACTGATCGAGCAGGGCATGGATTCCCTGATGGAGGGGCGGACGGTGTTCGTCATCGCCCACCGGCTGTCCACCGTGCGCAACAGCCAGGCCATTCTGGTGCTGGAGCACGGGCGCATCATCGAGCGCGGCGACCATCAGGAGCTGCTGGCGCAGAAAGGCAAGTACTACCAGCTCTACACCGGCAAGGCTGAGCTGAGCTGAGGTATAAACGAGGAAGAAACCGGAGAGAATAAAAGGAGGATGTACCATGACGAAAAAGCAGCTTTGTGATATGGCGGTGGCCATGCTGGAGCGCGCCTATGTGCCCTATTCCCACTTCCCGGTGGGCGCGGCGCTGCTGTGCAAGGACGGGACGGTGT
>ERZ773194.2929-NODE-2929-length-15317-cov-3.307692_pt1 | contig 15317 bp, 15 predicted proteins | sample MGYA00511240_ERZ773194 | MGnify/ENA primary metagenome ERZ773194 (study PRJEB29015, sample SAMEA2737774) | human gut metagenome | biome: human gut; feature: human-associated habitat; material: faeces | place: China | collected 2012 ... | reverse complement strand
ATCAATACAGATGAATCAGCACAGATGAGAGGAGAAAGTGGTTATGTCAGATAAGAAAGAACTGAAGTTTTCTTGGTTGCCAAAGTCGGACAAAGTAGGAGAACGGCTATTTACATTTGATGGAGAGCAAGTGTTTAACCTATTTAGGGATTATCCCCACGCACTTACTCCTGAACAAAAAATTCTGTTTGATGAAGCAAATCCATTTTGGGCTGACTTTTTCAAAGATCGAAAATATAAAAACGACAATGATGAGCAAGAATAATACGGCATTTACTTATACCTAAAGAAGAGGTAAAAAGAACATAGATTTAATATTAAAAGGAGGTGGCACAATGGATATATGGCATAAGTTGGGAAGAATATTTCGCTTTTCAAATTTGGGAACGCTGATTTTCTTTTTGTTGAATATCGGTCTTATTTTAGCTTTGTTCTTTCCCTATGGTTTTACGCCTGAAGTGGCAGTTCCTTTGATTGTATGTTACATAGTCACCGTTTTAATTAGTCTATCGCCCATTGGAGAGTGGACACTTGCAGCACTTGCAGGAGCAAAAGAAATAAAACGAAAAGATATTAAAATTCGTTTAGTGCCATTATTGGAGATCGTATTTGAACAAGCAAAAGAAAGAACTCCGTCTATGGTTAATTCTATTAGGCTAAAAATAATACACGACCAATCGCCAAATGCTTTTGCGATTGGTCGAAGGACTATTTGCGTTACAGACGGGTTATTAAACCTCACCGATGAAGAAATAATGGCTGTGTTTGCTCACGAGATTGGACACATTGCGTATCAGCACTCAGCCATTCAACTTCTTATCGGTGGCGGAAATCTCTTTATTTCCGGATTTTTGCTTATTGTTAAAGTTATTTGCTGGATTATTACTGGTATTTTCGCTCTCGTTGGTATAAGTACAAGAAGTTTTTGGGGCGGTTTGTTTATGACACTTTTCGGCGGCTTATCAACCGTGCTCATTTGGCTTTGGACTAAGTTCTGTATGTTATTCTTAATGTGGTCAATGCGGCAAAATGAATTTGTTGCAGATGAATATGCTTACAAATTGGGTTATGGCACAATATTAGCAAGCGTGTTGGATAGACATATGTGTTCAGCCCCTAATAATGGATTGCTAAGAGCACTTTATTCAACACACCCACATAGTGATGACCGTATAGCACGCTTGCAGGAACTCGGCGCAGATTATTACAGATATTAAGCCGTTAGAATTTATAGATGGATGATGATATATTTTTTGGATAATATCAATAGAGCAATTATAAAAAGCGCAAAAACGGAGAAGCCGCAGCAGAGTTTGCTCCACTGCGGCTTTGCTGACTTCTGTACCTATGTGAGCAAGATTCAGCAATTTACATCGTGCCTATATAGGTTTTGACTTTTGCTTGCAGTAACTTTATGTACTCCTCGTAATAAACAATCAGCCCCATTGGATAGATGTCGGCAAGCACAACAGTCAGATCTGCTACTTGTTCTTCTGTCACTTTACAAAGGCGTTCCATTGCTTGCATATAGCTTGGGCGCAGATTGTTAGCATCCGCAGTCATATGCTCTGCTGCACTTCGTAAGCACAGTTCGGCATCACTCTCGAATGGATGCTGTGAAAAGTGCTGAAGCATTCTCCGCAACTGCTCTGTCCCAGCATCAGTGTTATATAGGCTCAGCTTGATGACAAAATCCGTCACATCAAACGCTTCGTCCCAATCATAGGCGAATACGCCCTTGGTGGACGAGTATGCGAACTGCGGCGTGTCTGCGATCCGGCAGAACATTGCATACAAAGCCATACTGTCCAAATACTGCTGACGCAGTACCTGCCGATCGGCAGTTTCGGCAGGCGTCAGGGGCCGCTGGCGGCTCAGCTTTGTATAATAACCGCAAAGCAGTTATTATAAATGAACTTATGGCCTTGCGAATATTTCCTCCCGATGGTCGGAAAACGCACATGGCCAATTATACCATAACCCCTTCGGGCTTATGGTATAATAACTGCTTTGCAGTTATTATACGTGAACTAATGCGCCGCCGAGCTTTTCCTCGCATTGCTCGGAAACGGCGATGCGCAATTATACCACAAATCCTTCGGATTTGTGGTATAATGAAGGCGGATATCCGGTATGTTTTTTAAAGGTCCGGCTAAAATAAAGCGGATCGCTGTACCCGACAATTTTGCTGATTTCAGCAATTGTAAGGGTGGTATCGGAGAGCAGGTGTTTGGCCTTTTCCATCCGTATATTCCTTTTAAATGCAAGCGGTGAAGCCCCGGTATATCGGCGAAACAGACGGATAAAGTGATATTTGCTTAAATTGCACATTTCAGCATACATTTCCACGCTGGTATCCGCCGCATAATGTTCATGCATCTCCTCGATGATATGCAGTAATTGTTTATGATACAAGCTGCCTTCCATTTGAAGACGCCTTGCAGCCGAGATAAAAAGCTGCATCAAACAGCTTGCAGCATACAGTTCATACTGTGGCTGTTTGAGCTGCAATTGATGAATCATGTCAAGAATCAGATCAGAAATTTTTACACAATTTCCTATTTGAAAGACAGAGCTATTTTGTAAATTGCATCGAGTTAATAGTTCCGGTATCCCTTTTCCGGTGAAATGAACCCAGTATATTTTCGCCCTGTTTTCCTTATTATATCTGTAAAACTGTGGTTCAAAGGGCCGATACAAAACCAATTCTCCCGACGTAACCTCCCGGAATTCCCCGTTGATTTTAAAAAGCCCCTTCCCCTCAGTAAGATAAAGAATCTGATAATCCGAACGCCCCGCAGGGCGGCTGGTTTCAACATCCCTATCGGTGATATGGTAATATCCGCAGCTGTTAATACAAATGTATTCGTCCGAACTGCGGTCAGAGTTATCAGGATTCGTTCCATTTACAATCTGCATAAAGTCCCCTGCTTTCTATTGATGAAAAACATCTTTAAAATCAGCAACAATACCATAATCTGCGTATTCAAAAATGCGTGCATTTTTGTCCTGGTTCACCGCAATGATAAATTCAGCGTTTTCAATTGCACAGGTGTGCTGTACCGCGCCCGAGATACCGACTGCAATATATAGTCTTGGGCTGACAGACTTCCCTGTCAAACCAATTTGAAGCGCATACGGTGTATTTCCAGCGTCGACCGCTGCCCGGGATGCACCGAATTCAGCTCCGATCTTTTCAGCAAAAGGTGTCAATGTATTTCGATCAGCCCCTCTGCCGTAGGACAAAATAATATCGGAACGGTGCTCAGTCAGACGAACAGTGGCCATTTGAGGAAGAGTCCTGCATTCAATTTTAGCCATGATGCTGCCCCCCCTGGCCGGACGGTACATAAACAATTTCTGTCCGTCGGTTTGAAGCTGAGTGCAGTCAGCACAAAGTCCGGTTTGCAGGAGCGCGGCTGTTTGGGGAGCTGTTTTTCTGCCCCATAAATCAGCCGGCCAAAGAATGACCTCCGGCCGCTTCTGTTTCGCCAGGTTGGCAATTTCGACCGGGTCTGTGCTTTCTATTATGGTAACTGACTCAGCAAGATTTTGGGCATATGATGCAGCTTCTTTTCCAATTGCCCAAACATTTTCCAACTTTTTTGACACAGGCAGTTCTTTTTCAAAATGCCGGCTGGTTTTGCGCAGCTCTTCAATGAGCGGCAGCAGCTCATTTGGCTGGATAAATGTGCAGCGACGCTTTCCGGATACGCTTTCAAAGGTGGAAAGTACACGAGTGGGCGACCCGGAAAAACCGCATTTTTTGGGATCGGCTCCAATCGTTTCCGCATTCCAAACCGTAACTTCCTTCATTTTCGAACGCAGCCTTGGAAACCGCAGAGTGTTGATTCTTTCAATTGTAAAAAGTGCAGGCAGACAAACCTGCCGCTCCCCACATCTTGTACCGCATTTTGTGAGGGAATAATCCATGACATTTGTAATGAGAGAATACCCCAGCATTTGAGAGAGACAGGGCCCAACCTGAGCGGTATCGCCGTCAATACTCTGCCTGCCGCAGAGGACAAGGTCAGGCTGAATCTTTTTGATAGCTAATGATAAAATATAGCTGGTGGCAAGTGTGTCCGAACCGGCAAACGCTGGGTCAGTCAAAAGGATCGCCTGGTGTGCACCAAGACGCGTGAGGGCTTTTAGAGGCTGCCCGGCAGAGGGCGGCGACATAGAAAGGAGAATGACCTCTGCCCCCTGCGTGCCCAACGCACATTCGAGAGCGCAGGCGTCAAAGGGATTTATTTCATTTTGAACAAATTTTATACAGACAACGATTCTCATAAAAAATCCTCATGATAGATAGGTGCAAGCGCGTCATGCACCGCCCTGTATTTTTGAAATATCGTTTGATACAGCTTCGTTCTGCTCTCATTTGGCTCGGTGCAGGAAACCGTTTTCACACAGGCCTCCTGTGCCCGGTCAAAATCCACAAAAAATCCGGCGGTAATCCCTGCTAACATAGCCGAACCAAAAGAGGAGTCGCTGTTTTCCTTTACGTTCAGAGTGAGTCCCAATACATCCGCGACGATTTCGCGCCAAAGAGAGCTGGCAGCCCCGCCGCCAATGATAGCAGCTTCCGTTTCATGAAAAATACCGATTTGCTCTAATGCCATCTTGCAATCCAGCAGAGAAAAGGCAACCCCTTCCAAAACTGCACGCGAAAAGTGAGCCTTGGTATGTCCGGCACGAATACCCGTAAAACTGCCGCAGAGAGACGGGTCGTTATAGGGCGTTAGCTCACCATTGAGATAGGGATGAAACAAAAGCCCCCCGCATCCAGGTTCAACCGCCTGTGCCGCACGGTCAAGCCTTCTATAGTCCTCCCCAAAGGTGTCGCGGTACCAGCGGTAGGAGGCAGCGCTGGACTTGGTAGCCGTACCCGGATACCATAGACCTTGTACGACATGGGAATAGTTGACCAGGTTCGGATCAGGATAGCTTTTTTGTGTGACAACACAGATCCGTCCGGCAGTCGCCAGCTTTACAGTCATCTGGCCGGGCTTGACAGCGCCGGCGGCAAAAACTTCCATAACCGTATCTGTAGTGCCGCACAGTACCCTGGTGCCTTCCTTCAAACCGGTGTCATCCGCAGCCTGTTTTGTGACCGTTCCGGCAATTTGAAACGGCTGTACAATTTCCGGCAATATAGAGGGGTCAAGCCCGGCAATCTGACATAATTCGGGCGACCACTGCATCTTTTCACAGTCAAACAGCATGCTTCCCTGTGCTTCTATTGTATCGGTGAGATAATCCCCGGTCAGCTGATGGCGTACAAAATCCTTTGCAAACAAAATCCGTTTGGTATTTTTCCACACCTCCGGTTCGTTTTCCCGAACCCACATCAACTGAGGCAGGGTCCATATCGTCCCCGGAGTATGCAGAGCCTGTTTTAAAATCAGCTGTTGATGATGCTCCTTTAAATATCCGGCTTGTTTGACCGTTCTCGTATCCGTCCAGTAGATAGCGGGACGAAGAGGGCGGAATCGTTCATTAAAACCGCAATATGGGGGGCGGCGTCCAGACAAACGGCCTCTATTTCTTCCGGTTTTACGCCGCTCATTTGAAATAGCTGCGCGATATTTTCTTTTGCCGCGCGGCACCAATCAAGCGGGTTCTGTTCGGCAAATCCCGGTTTTGGATAGGAGGTCGGATATTCTACCGTACTCACCGCAGCCACTTTTCCGTCCCGACGGAGCAAAGTTGCTTTAGAAGCCCCGCCCCCAAAATCAATTCCAATCACATACATCGCTTTACTCCTTTCGGCGCCGCAGCACAGAACGGCTTTAAGGCCTTTTCCCGACAATTGTATTTGTGGTTCGCCGGCAGATAGATACAATTTATCGCCTCTTGATACATCGAAGGCCGTATCCCCTGTTTCAATCCTGCCGGAACCTTGGGTGATAACCACGATCTGTGCCCTGCCGTCCAGCTTTTTATAAAATTTTTCCCGGACACAGATTTCACGCATTTCAAACCGTTCGGTCGTCTCGCTTCCAATCAAAATGGCTTCTTCCCCGCATTTTTTTGGTTTTATCATATACTTTTCCCGGATTTCCTCTTCGGTATAGGTATCGTAGCAGAAACAATCAAACATCTTATCAAATCCAAGCCCTCCATGCAGCTTCTCGTCCGAGAGTACCATACCGGAGGGCGTAATTCTCTCAGGAATCACCATCAGGTCGGTCGGTTCCTGCAGCTCCAGCATCATGCAGTTTTGACCGATTGCGTGGGGCACCCCGCCTCCGACATAAATAAGATCGCCGTTTTTTACTGACAGCCGGTGCAGACCGGCCAGCATACCGTCAATATCCTGTTTTTGAAAGAATGAAATCCACTTTTCCCGGGTCATATCTTTACGGAACCCAAGATACACATAAGCGTCAGGGCCGCAGTCCAAAAAGTACCAGCACTCCGCCTTTCCAAATTTAGAGTGAAAATGCTTTTCAGCAAACGCAGCAGTCGGATGCGCCTGAATCACTAAGCGTTCCGCTGCATCCAGCAATTTTAATAAAATGGGCATTCCGGCGTCATCTGCACCGTCCTGCTCTAATACCTCTTTTAATACCCTTCCGTCCTCCAGGCGGCTTAACCCTTCGTTGGGCAGGTTTCTGCCCGGATTAAACGCGGTCACATTTGATGCAATCCAGTCTTCCGGAAAATGGCCGTCTTCCGTTTCCGGCCGGCCGTAAAAACGGTCGATTTTCGCACCGCCCAAATAAGTACGCCAAACCCTGTTTTCTTTTAGTTTATACATCATTGTTTTCTCTCCAGTTCCAGGACAACCGCGTCACAGCGATTGATTTGATCCGGATTGCCAAAAATGCTCTTTTTTACCCTCCAGCCGGTTTGCAGATTCAGCTCTGCCCGGCATGCATGTTCCGAACAATTCAGCAGTACAGCAATTCTTTTATGCTCTGACAGGATATGCTCTGTGGTGATAAGGCCGTCGCAGGACAGAACTTTCTGACAGGGTACCTGTTCCATTACTTTTTTATACACCTTTTCATATCCGGAACAATAGGGGCGGCTGATTAGATTTTCCTCCAAAGGGGCCAACAGGCAGTATACCTTCCCTTCCCCATAGGAATGCCTGACCATGGCAGGGCTGCCGTCCTCAAAGGAAAAGACTGTTTCTCCGTCGATTTTTCCAATTTGATAGCGGTAGGGCGCAGGCATTGGCAGGCTTTCTCCGTCTAAGAGAACCGATTGGGCGCCTTCTCCCCGCTGCCGGCGTATTACATCGATTCCGGTCAGTTCAGGGAAAAACCGGATAAATTCTTCCCCGACAGAAAGATAAAGGACAGCTCCCCACCGGACTTTATCCAGCAATGCCATAAATCGGCTCCGGCCAAAACCGCGCATGCAGGGGACAAAATAAGCTTCCGCCTGCAATAACGGCTGATTGCAGGACTGAAACGCAAAATCAATTCCAGCCTGCTTGCCAAGCGTGAATACTGCATCCGCCAAAACAGAAAGCTTTTCACCAAACCCCTCCGAGATAATACAAACCGCGTCTGTGATTCTATCAGGCAGTTTCCCGATTTCCCGAACCGTTTGCGCAAACTGAACGACCGTTTTTGCAGCAGGCTTTGGCATACGATCCTTTTGAAACAAACCATAATCGCTTCCGATTTTGTTCCAATCATAAGGATTCTGCTGCAAAAAACCCTGGTCAAACGCGCACCACCACAGCAATCCATGGCAATTATGCGCCCATAGGGCAAACAAAACTGCCCTCAGATACCGGCTTTCCGTATCGTAATTATGGTCCATATAACCAATTGAACCGATTTCTTCAACCAGACAGGGCTTTTTCCCAATTCCCTCGTACAGCAGTACCTCGGAGACAGGATACAAAACCGGCCTTACAGAGTCGATCGGATCTAAATTGGTATAAAAAATATGGTATGGGTGTGTTGTAAGGATATCCAATGCCTCCGCCTGATCGGAAATAGTCCATTCTCCCTCCAGGCGCGCATAATCAAGCCCGGAAAGAACCGGCCGGTCAGGGTCAATTGACCGAATGGTGTTGGTGATAAGAGTAGACCAGACAAAGGCCTCGCTGCGTTTCGCCTCACCCATACAATTGCATTCATTGCCCAGATCCCAAGCTGCAATACAGCTGTATTTTTTGAATTGGCTGACCAGATAGCGGACATATCTGATTTCCCAGCGGATGACCTCGGGGTCGGTCAGCGCGTTTTTGCCGGAAAGGGCGGGCGGCTGGAACATCCTGCCGCTCATCCAGCCGGTGATAAGGGAAACAATCAACCGGATATGATACTGCTGTGCAAGCTTTAACAGTTCCTCGAACCGTTCTGCCATAGCCGGGTCGATACCGCACTGCCCCTCCAATGTATCGTCCAGCTTATCTTCCCCGATACAATATTCCACAGGCTGATTCGCAAACCCATAATGCAGCGTTAACGGCTGAAAATCCGGCCAGAGCGGAAACACCCTGACCATATCAATCCCATTTTCGGCCAAAACCTGAAAATCCTGCTCTACAACCGCTCGGTCCCATTGCTTCCACATATTTGTCCCTGCATGGGAAGCCCAATAATTCACTCCGATACAAAATTGCTCAAACATCGCTATCTAAGCCTTTCTGCAAAAAAATATCAACTTAATGATTCAGCCAGGCGTGGCCTTCTTCTGTTGTCATAAAGAAGCCGCGGTTTTTACCCGCCATAATCCACAGATAATAATTGTCATACCCCGGAGCACAGCAGAAGGGATGATACCCTTTTGGGATTTCCACAAAATCCCCGTTTTTCACTGTATAGGTTTCATCGATATCCCCCTGCTTGGAATATACCTTTTGGATTCCAAAGCCGGAGGGTTTGTCAAATTCAAAATAATAGATTTCCTCCAAAATGCCCTCGTTTGGCATATTATCCTCATCATGCTTATGAGGCGGATAGCTGGCCCAGTTGCCGGAGTGGACATAAGCCTCTCCGATGTATAGCAGATTTGCCTCCAGCCGCTCGTCGATAATGAAATGAGCCTGCCGTTCCCAGCCGGGTTTGCCTAAATCTTTGATGATAACATCCTCCGGTTTTACCAAAACCGGTTCAAAATCCTGTTCCGCCGGAGATTTGCAGACAGCAATCGTAACGTCGGTGTCGGCGCTGACGGTAAATTTCCGATTCCGCGGGATATAAAGAGCGGTAGCCGGTCCGTCAAATACATCTTTTCTCTTTCCGATATTTTTGTAGTTCAGACCATCTCCGGTGACCGAACAGTTCCCGCCCAAAATAATAAGAGAATATTCCTTATCCTTTTCATCAAAGGACTGCGTCTCTCCCATGTTCAGCTTCAGCATATCCACTTCCAGCATATCCAAAGAACTGTTTTCCCTTGTGATAACAGACTGGCATCCATTTTGACCATTCCAATGTTTTTTAAAATTCATTTCTTCCACGCTCCTTTAAAAACGTAATTGTTTCTGAATAATTGGGAATCCCTTCCCGCGCTCCCATATGGGTACATTTAACAGCCGAGACCGCACTGGCAAACAGACAACACTGCTCGCAGGAAAATCCTTTGGTGAGAGCAAAAGCAAACGCTCCGTGAAAAGCGTCTCCCGCACCGTTTGAATCCACAACCTCTACCGGAAATGAAGGATATTGCCTGATCTCTTTTCCGTCAAAAAAAATCCCTCCCTTGGCTCCCTGCGTAATAACCACAATTTCCGGCCGGTACAGTGCAAATAACTTTTCCGCTGCTTTTTGTACTGTTTTTTCACCGGTGTGTCCCAATGCAAATTCCTCAGACGGAATCAAAATATCCGAATAGGGCAGCAATTGTTCAATATTGTCGTAGAGACCGCCCGCATCATAAAGAACCCGCGTGCCGCTTTTTGACGCAATCTTTGCGCCCTCAACAGCGGCCGGCAGTTCATTTCCGTCTACCATTAAAATCTGCGCGTCCCTGACGGCCTGCTTTTGCTGCTCTGTTAAAGCCAGCTCAGGAAGGTCGCCTCTATCGGCAATGCAGGTTCGGGTACCCTTATCCCGGTTCAGCAGTACAAAGGATAAAAACGAACGATACCCATTAATGCAATTTACAAAACGGTTGTCCATAGAGAACCGTTCCATATCCTGTAATAAAAAACGTCCTCCTTCATCCTCTGCCAGATTTCCAATATAGGCACATTTTGCGCCGAGCTTAGCCGCCGCGACCAAGCCGGTACCGCAAGGTCCTCCGCCGCATTTGATGATTTTCTCTATCCGCATTTTGGTATCCTCCTGCGGAAAATGAGGCAGTACCATCAGGGTGTCATATACATTCGAACCGATTCCAACAATATCAGCCATTTACCTGTCAGCTCCCAATAACTTTATTTTATCAACAGCAAATTGTTTTACACTTTCAATCGCATCCTTCATAAAGAGATCGATCGCAACCGTATCGCGAGAAGTGGCAAATACCCGGTCTAAAAAGGAGTAACAGACGTCGGTGCCGAAATTGACCTTTTTGATACCGGCGCTGACAGCGGCCCTGATTTGTTCCTCCGGCACGCCGCTGCCGCCGTGGAGTACCAGGGACGCGTCAACCGCACGATGGATTTCCTCAATCCGGCGGATATCGAGCTTGGGCGCCTTTTGATATCTTCCATGTGCCGTTCCGACCATAATGGCAAGCGCAGTGACGCCGGTTTCCTTTACAAATTGCTCCGCTTCCCTGACATCGGTAAATTCGCTCATAGCGCTGTCCGCAGTTGAACCAATATGGCCCAATTCCCCTTCACAGCCGATACCGGCATACGAACAAGTGGTAACAATTTTTTTCGTCTTTTCGATATTTTCCTGTAATGGCAGAGCAGAGCCGTCAAACATAATACCGGTGCAGCCGTACCGGATAGCACGTATGACTTCCAGCTCCCCCGCCCCATGGTCTAAATGGAAACAGACTGGAACTGAAGCCTTTTCGGCAGCTGCCAGAACGATCGGAGATAAATAATACGCTTCTTTTGAAGCAAACAGACGCGAATAGGCCTGAATAATGACAGGTGCGCCGCATTCCTCAGCTGCCTCAATCACACCCATGACCGTTTCCATATTATAGGTGTTAAAAGCCGGAACGGCAAACCCGTCCGCCAAATCTAAAATTTCATTTAATCCAATAAGCATGAAAGGACAACCTCCTCAATGGTCATTATATCAATTTGCTCTGGTTTTGCAAGCTTTAATATTTCATATTCTCCCGGGCATGCAGTGACCAGAACCTTGGCGCCGGCATTTTCTGCATTTAGCCAGCGGTTAGACGCCGTTTTCCGCATAACGTCCGGCATGTACTGATACATCATACAGCTGCCAGCCCACATCGTGTCCTTTCCATGGAGAAGCATTTCTTTTATTTGACCGCAGGCCGCGAGAATTGTTCTTGCGGCTTGTGTTTCTTCAAGGTCACGTGCAAGGTGGGCTGGGTCTTGAAACGTATACGACTTTTTAGATTTTTGAAGCTTTAGCCTGCCGCTTTCCGCCAAATCCGCTAAATATGCAGTAAAGGTGACGACATTGGCAGAAAGCTTGATATTCCATTCCTGATACTCCCGTAAAAAGGTCTTAGCGTCGCAGGGATCATATGCGATAATGGTCTGATAATCTAATTGTTTGGCCGTGTCCATCATCATCTGCCTTGTTTCTTCGGAGGCGCCCGCCAAAGCGTCCATCATATACCCGCTGTCCGGCTCCTGCGGCAAAACGGTAAAATCAACCTTTGCCGCCTTTAACAGCCGGATCGCGTTGACTGCCGACGCCGGACTTTTGAAAATTGCGTCCCTGCCCAAAAACAGCAATGTATCGGATTGTTTCGGCAGAGAATCAATTTCACTTAGAAGTTCTTTGTCAATTTCGGTTTGCCCATAGATATTTCCGGTGGATTCTAAATTATCCAGCAATTGATTTATGTAATCAGGTAAACAGCCGTCAAGCGCAGCCTGAAGGCGAACCTCTTTGGTAAATTTGACCGGATCCCAGCCGGTCACGCATTCTTTGGTGCAGGCGCCGCACAGGGCGCATTCATATACATTGTCAATCACATTTTTTAGCTGTTCCGAGCCCCTGTCTACCATTGAGAGGGCTAAAGCACGTGCCCGGGCATTGTTCCTTTCTTGTCCGGTAGCGTTTCCGATTGGACAGATATGCCGGCACATCCAGCAAAAACGGCATGAATCAATAATTTCCCTGCTTTTCTGTGTTAATATCATCTTACCTGCCTCCTTATAATCCCAGTTTATACGGATTCATAATGCCATTTGGATCAAGCTGTTTTTTGATTCCCTCAAATACCTGCATTGCCGGGCCGTATTGTTCCTTCATCAGCCTGCCAAGCTTAATACCAACGCCGTGATGGTCGTTGACAACACCGCCATTGGCAAGCGCGGTGCGGACGCCGCATCTCCAGATGGCATTATGCAGCCGAAGGGCTTCATGCGGGTCGGACGGTACATCGTCCACAATAAACCGGTCGTAAATCATGCAGCCCCATTCATACCAATGGGAAAAATGAGCGATAAACCGCGCCATGGGGAAATTCGTTTCAATGGCTTCCTTCATGGCCCAATAAATTTTTTCAATTTTATCATAAGGCGCAATGGTATCCATGGTACCAAACATCTGCGGCAAATCCATCATATTGCCCGGATAAAAGAAGGTAATCTTTTCCTTCCACCACTTTTCACCGTATTCGCTGCCCAAGTCCTCCGCGCCATACTTTTCAAAGGTGGATAACAGGATTTTTTCTTCCAGCGCCACGATTTCTGAAACCCCTTCAATGGCGACATTCATAAAAGCGCCCGGCTTTTCCACACCGACGATTTTTTTGATCAGAGTACTGGTTTCCGCCTCGTCATAAAGACGCATTACCGACGGCTTGATTTTTTGGAGGAGCTCCCGTCCTGCCCGAAAAGCGTCGGTCATATTATGGAACAAAAATCCGCGGAACCGCCGCTCTTCCGGCTGCTGGTAAATACGCATCTGTGCCTTGGTGATAACACCGAGCGTCCCCTCCGAGCCAATGAAAATCTGATTCAAATCCGGACCGGCTGCATGTTTGGGTGCCGGAGATGTTTTGATAATATCCCCATTCGGCAGGACAACCTCCATCTGAAGAACCATATCGTCAATTTTACCGTATTTGGTAGATACAACCCCGATACCGCGGTGCGCTAAAAATCCGCCGACCGTGGAACAGGTCAGAGAGCTTGGATAATGCATCGTAGCATATCCCTTTTCATTGGCAGCCCACTCGATATGCTTATAGATTGCTCCCGTCCCGCATTCTATGTACATGGATTCGGTATTGACGTCATATATCCGGTTCATTCTCTTGGTGTCCAGCAAAATCCCGCCGGCAACCGGAAGTGCTCCGCCCTGCGTTCCGCCGCCGCCCCCCCAGGTAGTGACCGGCAGCTTGTAGTAATTCGCAATCTGCAAAACCTTTGATGTCTCCTTTGCATCCTTCGGCGAAACGATGATATCGGCTTCCGGCATCCTCTCTCCGCGATCGCTCCACATTCTGGACAGCCAAAAATAGTCCACCCCGTGGGTCAGCTTGTCAATCGGGCGCGCGGAGCAGTTTTCCCGCCCGACAGCGTCCTCCAGCTCAGATAAAATCATATCTGTTAAAAATGCGTTCATCCTATTATTCAACCCTTTCTATTTTTTAAATCTATCTTAAATCCTATCAATTTTCTTATTATCCACACCGGGTCTGAACAGTTTAAAAAGCCCGACCTCTACGGCGTAACCGCTCATTACTCCTATCTGACAGCCCTATGCGCATCAAAATACTTCAGACTCCAGCGGGTCAAATTCCAGTTCAGGGATATAATTGCAAAACTCCCTCAGTACATCAGTATAATTCCCCAACACCTCACTCATATGGTGGATATACGGACCATAGATCAGCTTTTTCTCGATTTTCACCAAATCATTGAATTCAGCCCAGAGATAGGTGCCAAAAGTATCGGGCCCTTCGGTCGTATGGAAAGCCCCGCCCAGCAAGGTATACCTTGACCGGCTGCCCTGGAACCTGGCAATGGTATATTCCCCGTCTCTTGCCGGAAAGCTCGGTTTTGTGTTATACAGGCGGGCCGGCGCGCCTTCCTTTTTGATGGAATACGGAAATGGTCCGCAGTGCCAAAGCAGCTCTGAATGACGGTTTATCGGGTTACGGCAGGTAAACTCACCAAACAGCGGCGGCATTTTTCCACGTGACGCGCACATCAGCAGAGCATTGGTAACCGCTCCATGGATGTCTGATTCACAGGTTACAATATAACCCATATCGGCTAAAATACTCATAGCAAGGCAGGGATTTGCTCCAAAAGCCTGCGGCATAGCCGTCCAGCATTCGGTTGATAAAACATCCGCTCCGGTTTCTTCAAACAGTTCCATATAAAAATAGACAAAAACCAGCATCTTTTTCAGCAGTTTGTCAGAAAGCCCCGCTGTATCATACTGTTTCTTCAGCTGCTCAACGTCCTGCTCCAGCTGCTCTTGCTTTTCAGCGTAAAGCCGCTCCAGCTTCTCAGATGCGACAGCCATATTTACATTCTGCAGGTTAAAGCCAAATTTTTCAGTCAATTCCATTTCATTTGCCATAACGCTTTTAAAGGGGTTTAAGCGCGTCCCCACCTGCGTGATTCTTAATCCTTTAAAATTTTTCACCATAGTAACAACCGATAGAAAGCGAAGCACTCCTTTTCTGAATACCTCCTCTTCCATTTGACAGTTTTCGATATAGGAAAAAGGGATATTCAGCCGCTGCAGCTGTTTGCTGACAGCAAACAAGCCGCATTGGCAATCAGTATAGCGCGTTCCGTCTTTTTCAAACACCATGTCCTGCGGCCCCCACAGCAGCACCGGCAGGTTCATCATTTTTGCAATCGTACCAGCTGCTTCCTCATTGCCGAAATTACAGTTGATGATAAAAACAGCGTCAACTTTTTCCTTTTTAAAATGTTCCCTGACCTTTTCGCAATCCGCAGTATCAAATAAAAGCCCCTCTTTGTTGAGCCATTCCAAATCAACAAACTCTGTCAGGTTATCTGAAAATTCTTTTTTGATATATGGAATGATCTTATTTTTGTTTTCTTCCGCCTTAGCCGGTTCAAAAATGCCCTTCCTGGTTTTTGCATCCGGCAAATCTCTCCGCAATGGAATCAATCCGATTTTCAATTTGAATCCCAGCATATTTTCTCCTCTTTTCTATAAATAATCTGTATATATTATACACTTACATTTTAACCTATGTGTCTATAAATGTCAACAAAAAAAGCAGACAAAACCATAAGG
>ERZ773194.2922-NODE-2922-length-15339-cov-26.856320_pt1 | contig 15339 bp, 10 predicted proteins | sample MGYA00511240_ERZ773194 | MGnify/ENA primary metagenome ERZ773194 (study PRJEB29015, sample SAMEA2737774) | human gut metagenome | biome: human gut; feature: human-associated habitat; material: faeces | place: China | collected 2012 ... | reverse complement strand
CCGCCTGTCTGAAATTGAGAAGCGTGATGCTTTCCATACCGCTGAAAATCGCATAGCCCGTAGGCGCGATATTATCCTTTAAATCGTTGGCATACTGCGCGTTGAACAGGAAAGATTTGCTCGAATACTGGAACGCCGCCGCAGGATACGAGGAAATATCTTCGTTGTAGTTTATATAAGAGAACGTGGAAGGCAGGGTGAGATATTCAAGCGAGCGATTGAAATACGTACCCGCCTGAATCCCGTTCACGCCTTCGGGAACAACGATCGAAGAATCGTTCGTTACGTCGGATACAAGAATCAGATCGCCGCGATGTCCGTCTTTATCGTCTATTTTATAAATATAGTTGCCTTCTTTGTAGAAATCGCCCGCTCCGGCGTTTGCCTTGCTGTGGCTGAACGTAAGATTGTTCGGCACCATGGAAAGATTTTTTACGCTGTCCGGGATAGCGATGTCGAAAGGATATTCTTCGCCTTTGTTGTATTGCCCGTAGCCGTTGTGGGATGCGTAGGTATTCGCCCAGAAAGATCCGATAATCACTTCCACGCCTTCGGGAATCGTAACGCTCTTCAATTTGTTGAGATTGTTGAAGCAATTCTGAATCACTTTCAAAGAAGAAGGAAGCGCGATTTCTTCCACGGAAGAAGCCGAAGTGGCAATGAGGCTCTGTACGGATACGATCCCCTCGCCGATAATCATCTTTTTGATCGCCGCGCTGTTTAAAATCTCGCTCTCGAGGCGCACCGCTTCCACCGTATAGGTTTCAGCCACGCCGTCGCCGTCTTTATCGAACGTGATTTTCCCGAGCACGGACATCACGGGAACGTCGCCCGCTTTGGCAACGTTTTCGGTATCGTCGTAAAGCGCGTCGTTGCCGTACATGGTAACGCAAAGATTTCCCGTCAGTTCGTTCAATTGATATTTGAGGAAAGGCGAACGCCATTTCACTGTGATAACGGTGCTCTTTTCGATCGGCGCGCCGAAATCGAAAGCGGTTCCGTCCGCGTTTACGTAAGAAATATCGTATGCGGACATATAGTTTTTCCAAATCAACGCCTTTTCCACGGTGGAAGCGGCGCCGTCTTCCGTTTTCGCTTCGTGCGTAACGGGGCTTTCATACACCGCGCCCGGGTTCACCGTAGTGGTGTATACGTCCTGATAGCCGTCGTTGAACGTAATGCGCGCAACGCTCTTTGCATAAAGATCGTTGGTTTCCGCTTTGTTATCCCATTTCGTGGTGTAATTCGCGTTGGTGTACCAGCCGTCGAATTCCAGTCCTTCGCCCGGATTGTACGTTCCTTTCACCACGTCGATGAGATTCTGCGTGCCCTGATCTACGCCGTTGATGTGCACGTTCACTTCCACGGGAATAAACCGCGCGTAAACGGTGAGGCTCTTCGTAACGTTTTTGCCCGTGAAGGGCGCGCCGGAAAATTCTTTGTTTTCATACCAGTTCGCAAAGGTGTAATACCGCCTGGAAACCGTGGGAAGTTCCACCTCTCCGTTTTCTGCGGTATACTCCGCGGTCTGCTTCCATTCGGAAGATTCGTCGTCTTCCACCATGAAAGTAACTTTGAGATCGTCCGCTTTGTCGTTTTTTTTACACGACGTAAGCAGAGCGATTCCTGCAAGTAACGTCACCATACAAAGAAGTATGGCAACCAACTTCTTTCTTACTGCTGTCATAATTTTGCTCCTTGTAAAAAATTTTTATTGTATAATCACCGGTTTCCCGGATAATTATCGTTAAATATCATAGCGAGAAAGAATCTCCGAAGGGCTCTGTGTAAGTACAAACAGATACGGGATCAACGAAATGCCCGCCATGATCAGCGCGCTCGCCGCGAACGCCGCCGCCGCAAGCCCGATAAACGCACCGAACGCCACGTTCATCACCGCATATCTCGCGCAGAACAACGCCGTTACGATCACAAAACCTATCAGATACGTCACGAGGTTTCCGAACACCGCCGCCATCGTTTCTTTAAACAGAAGATTGCCCTTGTTTACGCCGATCGCGCGGTAAACGCCGTATTCTTTACTGTTTTTAACGCTGCCCGATTTTTCGATAAAGAAATAGATCAGATACATCAGCACGGCCACGGCGATAAACACGTACAGGCTTTTCAGCGCGGTATCCAGTTCTTCTTTGTTTTCCGCCTGTTGCAAAGCGGAAAGATCCGCTTTCACCACGCCTCTGTCGGTAAGGCGCTGTTCCAGAGAAGAAAGTTGATTCCCGCCGCCCGTGGAAATATCGAAATAATAATTCGATCCGCTGCCCAGCGCGTCGAGATTGGGCGATATGTACACGAAAATATTATCGAGCGCGGATTCCGTCACGTAAATGCGGATATCCGTCGTCATCACCGTACGCGTAAGTTGAAATTTACGGATATACATCGGGTAACTATCGGTAAGCGAAATAAATTCGGGAGATTTCAGCAACGTGGCGTTCGCGATTTCCATGCGGTAATCGGCCTGCGCCGTGTCGCTCATCATTTTGTAAACGGCGTTACGATTGATTTCCACAACACACTGATTGTCGTTTAAATCCAGCGTTTCGCCCGTATACACGCATATTTCCGCGGAATAACTGTTAATCGTTTTATACGTTTCCGAATCGATGAAATCCGATTTGAAAAAAAGATTCGTGTTATCCTTTTCATTATGGCTATATGTATGGCTATGGTGCTGTTGTTTCTGTATATCAATAAAGACAATATAAAAGTGATTTACAGCCTAAAAATAAACCAGACAACGCCAGGTATACTTGTTAGCTGTGATAGCAATAATAATTTTGCCTGTCAGACTACAATGACTGAAGATGTTATTCAGCGAATTACTACATTTTTTCACACCAGCCCAGATGTCAAGAACAGAGAAATAAGGCTGGAATGGTCAGGAGATAAGAGAGCTTTACCAACTGCTGAAGAGGAAATATCTCGCGTGCAGGCCTCTATTATCAAATGGTATGCGTCAGAATATCATAATGGCAGGCAAGTTCTCGATGAGATACAAACGCCTTCAGCAATTAACAGTGAGCTTTATACAAAAATGATATACCTGACCAGGAACTGGTCATTGTATCCGAACGGTGATGGCTGTGTAACTATAAGCTCACCAGAAATAAAAAATAAATACCCTGCTGCCATTTGCCTGGCTCTGGGATTTTTTCTAAGCATTGTAATTTCTGTAATGTTTTGCCTTGTCAAAAAAATGGTAGATGAATACCAACAAAACTCTGGGCAGTAATAAACAATATTCTGATAGAGAGTGCCTGTATAAAGCTGAAGTGACAATGACCGGGAAGGGAACCCGTTTTCAGGAATGGATGCCTGTCTTTTTCACTGTAAATATCCTGGCATTGGTAATACCAGGATATTTACAGAAGAGCAGCATAACCATGACGGAACGGGGTTAAGTCAGGTTGTCCTAAACGCTATTTTCAACCTCGTATGCCTTCTTCAGGTTTATGTCCAGACTTCATATCTCTCTCAACAATCCTCAATAATCAGATACACCGCTTTCACCGGGCCATGAACTCCGACGACTTTGATAAGCTCAATATCCGCCGTTGAACTGGGGCCGCTAATGATGTTAATGCAGGAAGGCATTCGTTCACCGGCCTGCGCTTTCTGATGCAATTTTTCTGCGAGTTGCGCTACACGCGGCAGGATAGTGCTTTTACGCAGGATAAAAAGAGAATATTCCGGGAGCAGGCTCAATGAACGCCCGCGCTCGGCGGCGGAAAAAAGAACCACGCCTCCCGATTCGGTTAAACCATATTCAGCATACACAACACCCACTTTAGCCTGCTCTGCCTGCGAGATATTCTCGGCACCTTTCGCCGGATCCCAAACAACGGCATTGCATTCCTGCTGCAAACGTTCGCTAATCCCCAATTCCTCCAGCCTCGTGTCACCGCTAATCACGACCGACTGATCTCCCAGCTCTTTACACAGACGTATTGCAGCTTCTGCCGCCTTCGCCTCGCTGGTCAGCTCACAGCGCGTCAACATAACATCGCTGGCAAACTGAATAAACGCGTCACAGCGCTGCTGTTGGTTAAGTTGGGTAAGCCGCTCGTTAGCATAGTTGTTAAGCGGCGCATCTTCTGCTTGCGGTTCAAGTCGCAGCGGGCGACCCAGTGCCTGAGCAACGTTATTCAAAAATTCGCCTCGATTATCCATTCTTTTTCTCCTGCGCCTGATGTTTCTTAAACCAACTACGGAAACTCTCTCCGTCAGCTTCAGGAAGATCGCGTGCTTCCATCCAGTCGCTAATCGCGCCAAATTTGAGTGGTGTTTTGCCGCCATTGATAAACCAGCTTGCCGCATGAGCACCGGCCATCATCCCGACTTTCCACAATCCTGGATGACTATTGGCATAAGCGAACATTTTTATCGCCCGTTGCTCTGCTTTTGCGGTGATCCCTTTTTCAGCCATCACCCGACGATGACGCAAAATCAGTTTTGACAGCGGAATACGCACCGGACACACGTTGTCACAAGCTGTGCATAAAGAGCAGGCGTAGGGTAAATCTTTAAAATCTTTATAGCCGCCAAGTAGCGGAGAAATCACCGCACCAATTGGCCCTGGATAAATAGAGCCATATCCATGACCGCCAATATGGCGATATGCCGGACAAGTATTCATACAAGCCCCGCAGCGAATACAGCGCAGCACATCCCGAAATTCAGAGGCCAGCACCTCAGAACGCCCGTTATCGACAATAACCAGATGAAACTCTTCAGGACCATCAACGTGCCCAGCTTCGCGCGGTCCTGTCAGCCAGGTGTTGTATCCCGTCAAACGTGCACCAACGGCACTGCGCGCCAGCATGGTGATCAATACATCTACCTCGGCAAACGTGGGGGCAATACGCTCCATTCCCATCACTGCAATATGCGTTTTAGGCAGCGTGGTACACATTCGCGCATTACCTTCATTGGTCACCAGGCATACCGAACCGGTCTCTGCCACCGCGAAATTACAGCCGGTAATACCTATTTCAGCACTGAGGAAATCTTCGCGGATTTTTTGCCGGATGAATAAGGTCATCGCTTCAGGCGTTTCCGGCCCCTCATAGCCCAGACGTTCGTGTAGCACTCGACGGATCTGATGGCGATCTTTATGAATTGCCGGGACCACAACATGAGATGGCGGATCTTGATCCAGCTGGAGAATATATTCACCCAGATCGGTTTCAATCACCTGAATGCCAGCATCCTGCAACACATGATTGACACCAATCTCTTCGGTCACCATCGATTTAGATTTCACCACCTTCCGGGCATTTTTGCGTTGGGCAACCTGTAAAATGTAGCGGGTAGCGTCTTCTTTGGTTCTTGCAAAATAGACGTGACCGCCGTTTTGCGTCACTTTTTCTGAGAGCTGGTACAGATAAGCGTCGAGATTACTCAGAACATGATCACGTATCTGGGCGGCCCGATCGCGCCACTCCTCCCAGTGCCCCAATTCATCGACCATTTTTTGCCGATTTGCCCCAATACGCTGCTGCGCGTTTGCCACCGCTTTGCGCATGATCGGATCTTCAATTTGCTGACGGATGCGTGTCTTAAAATCTGTATTACTGGTTTTGATCGACATCTTTATATCCTCAGCGGCTCATCAACACTTCAGCAATATGCATCACTTTGACTTTCTGCCCTTCCCGTTGTAATCGCCCACTGATGTTTAGCAGGCAACTCACGTCAGCACCAATTAAATACTCAGGGCGGACTTCCATCAGGTGCGCAACCTTTTCTTTCACCATCTCGCCGGATATTTCGGCCATTTTGACCGAGAACGTGCCGCCAAATCCGCAGCAGGTATCCTGTTCAGCAAAGGTCAACAGCTCCAGTCCACGCACATTTTTCAGCAGCGTAAGTGGCTCGTCCTTCACTCCCAGCTTACGGGCCAGGCTACAAGATGGGTGATACACCGCTCTCCCTTGCAAACTGGCACCTACATCGACTACCCCTAATTTATTAACAATAAAAGAGGTGAGATCCTGCATACGCGCGGCAACCTTTGCGGCACGTGATGCCCATTCAGGTTCATCCGCCAGATACGTCGGGTAACTTTTTACGGCATAGGTGCAAGAGCCAGCCGGTGAAATAATGGGATCGTCGTTATCCTCCAGTGCGGCGATCAGATTTTTCATCCCTGGAATCGCTTCTTTGATATAACCGCTATTGATCGCAGGCTGACCGCAGCATCCCTGTTTCTCCGGGAAATTTACGCGACAGCCGAGTTTTTCCAGTAGCAGCACGGAGTCTCGTGCCATTCTTGATTTCAGGGCGTCACCAATACAGGTGACAAAGAAATTGACATTCACAACTAATACTCCATTACTTCATGCCCATTTATGCCCGATGTTTCCCCCCCACCGGGGGATCAATCATCAATAAATATGGCGTTCTTTTTTAATTGGCTAGCAACATACCACCCCTCATTTGTATGACAAATGATAATCTTTCATCCAAACGTCAAATGCAATAACTAATTTTATTTCTTTCGGCATCGCTCACATTTTATGGGGAAATCGACGATCATTTTTGGCATAAGAAATCCATTTAAAAATGGCTACATCCCTTATACCTATTCAGAGCTACTTATTCAGGGGTTGTTGAGATATACACTGATGGTGTACAAAAAAATCACCGACAATAATCACGTATCAAGTAATAGTCGGGATTTTATTTAATTGAAGCAATTTAGTTTGCATTTTTATTTAAAAACTGAGCTAGAGTCCATCAGAAAAAATATATAAAGCCCAAACCACCGTTGGAAATAGAAATAGTTGAAAGGCTCACAACTCCCGGAATGCGGATTATCTTTGCCCTGATTTCTGGCGGTTTTATTCAGGGTGCAAGCTGTCTGACCCTTTCCCGATATTCTCCCGGGGTACAACCAAACTCGCGGACAAACGCCTTGTGAAAAGATGATTCACTGGCATAGCCTACTGACTCAGCGATCACCACAACAGGGAGCGTTTCCCGGGAAAACATCTGGGCCGCTATTTGTAGACGCAACTTTGTTAATACAGCCAGCGGCGTGGTTCCGGAAACATCACGGAAAAGCTGGGCAAAACTTGCCCGGGACATGTGAGCGATGCTGGCCAGCGATTCGACGGTCCAGGCGTGTCCTGGCATTTCCAGCATTTGCTGTATTACCGCACCAAGACGTGGATGCAGAAGCAAACTGAGAATGTTTTTCTCAGTATTAACCTGTGCAATCCACTCACGCACCGCGAGGGTAAAGAATGTAGCGCAGATCTGGCTACACAGTGCATCCACTCCCGGCATTGCCGATCTGGATTCCTGTTGTAAAAACGGGATCGCCTCCCTCAGCCAGTTATATTCCACGCTGTGGTTAACCGGTGCTAAAAACAGCGTTTCCGGCAAAGACGTTAAAAAATAACGCGCCGAATGTTGCAACCGAAGAGTGCCGCAGACAATACAGGTCGATTCATTATCGACATGACTCAGGCGATGAGCTGAATTTTGTGGTAGCAGGACCACATTTCCCGGGCGTAATGTAAAAATCTCCCCCGTCGGCATTTCCAGCTTCGCCGCTCCTTGCGTTAACGCATGCCAACGAATAACCGATAATTCCCCGGCACCATGTGGAAGCTGCCAGTCACTTCCTAACACGCAATTCTTATCGATCGTTCCTTGTGGAGCGTTAAGCATCAACAAACGGCTAAGGGCATCCATATCAGACTCCTGAGTGGTTTTTGATTACAAACACCAACAATCTTAGTAAATAACTAATCTAATACCATCAAATAGTTAATCATGATTTTTGTTTTGTGATTCTGATTAAGAAAAAGAAAATATCAGACGATAAGACAAAATATCAAGCGTTGTGAAGAAATGTTATTTGCTCTTTTGCGTCTATAGTCATGATGTCAAATGAACGCGTTTCGACAGGAAATCATCATGAATAAATATCAGGCAGTGATTATTGGTTTTGGCAAGGCTGGAAAAACATTAGCCGTCACGCTGGCAAAAGCAGGTTGGCGAGTGGCTCTCATCGAACAATCAAATGCAATGTATGGCGGGACCTGTATTAATATCGGCTGCATCCCAACCAAAACATTGGTTCATGACGCACAGCAGCACACAGATTTTGTCCGTGCCATACAGCGTAAAAATGAAGTGGTTAATTTTTTACGTAATAAGAATTTTCATAATCTTGCGGATATGCCCAATATCGACGTGATCGACGGCCAGGCGGAGTTTATCAATAATCATAGCCTGCGTGTTCATCGGCCTGAGGGAAATCTGGAAATTCATGGCGAGAAAATTTTTATTAATACCGGTGCACAAACCGTGGTTCCGCCAATTCCTGGAATTACCACCACGCCAGGAGTATATGACAGCACCGGATTACTTAATCTAAAAGAATTGCCTGGGCATTTAGGTATTTTGGGCGGCGGATATATTGGCGTTGAGTTCGCCTCTATGTTCGCTAATTTTGGCAGCAAGGTAACCATTTTAGAAGCAGCTTCGCTGTTTTTGCCTCGGGAAGATCGGGATATTGCTGATAATATCGCGACGATTTTACGCGATCAGGGCGTCGATATTATCCTCAATGCCCATGTGGAGCGAATCAGTCACCATGAAAATCAAGTGCAAGTGCATAGCGAGCACGCCCAACTGGCGGTGGATGCACTGTTAATAGCTTCCGGTCGTCAACCGGCTACCGCTTCGTTACATCCAGAAAATGCCGGTATCGCAGTAAACGAGCGCGGGGCAATTGTCGTTGACAAGCGATTACATACCACCGCAGACAATATTTGGGCGATGGGAGATGTTACCGGCGGGCTGCAATTTACTTACATATCACTGGATGATTACCGCATTGTACGTGATGAGTTACTGGGTGAAGGCAAACGTAGTACTGATGATCGGAAAAATGTGCCTTATTCCGTATTTATGACACCGCCCCTGTCCAGGGTTGGTATGACAGAAGAACAAGCCAGAGAGAGTGGTGCTGATATTCAGGTGGTGACATTGCCTGTAGCTGCAATTCCGCGTGCCAGAGTGATGAATGATACTCGTGGGGTATTAAAAGCGATTGTTGATAATAAAACCCAACGTATGTTAGGGGCATCACTGCTGTGTGTTGACTCCCACGAGATGATCAATATAGTGAAAATGGTGATGGATGCCGGGCTGCCTTATAGCATATTACGCGATCAGATATTTACTCATCCGTCGATGAGCGAATCACTCAATGATCTATTTTCATTAGTCAAATAAACTCAAAATCAGACGCCAGAACAAATATTCTGGCGTCTCAGAGAAAAGAATCTTATTAATTCTCTGTTACTCTATAACTTCTTAATCACTTCATTGATGGTATTTTATATGTTTAAAAAATCTGTTTTATTTGCAACACTATTATCTGGCGTTATGGCATTTTCCACCAATGCAGATGATAAAATAATTCTGAAACATATCAGCGTCTCGTCAGTATCAGCATCACCGACAGTTCTGGAGGATACCATTGCTGATATAGCCAGAAAATATAATGCTTCATCCTGGAAAGTCACATCGATGCGAATTGATAATAATTCAACCGCAACAGCAGTATTGTATAAATAAGGATGTTCACAATGGAAAAATACCTGCACCTGTTAAGTCGGGGAGATAAAATTGGCCTGACATTGATTCGTCTGAGTATTGCAATTGTTTTTATGTGGATTGGGTTATTAAAGTTTGTCCCTTACGAGGCAGACAGCATTACACCATTCGTCGCAAACAGTCCACTAATGTCGTTCTTTTATGAACACCCGGAAGACTATAAACAGTATCTGACTCACGAAGGCGAATACAAACCAGAAGCAAGGGCATGGCAAACGGCCAATAATACCTATGGTTTTTCCAACGGTCTTGGCGTCGTGGAGGTGATTATTGCTCTGCTGGTTTTGGCTAATCCTGTCAATCGCTGGTTAGGTTTATTGGGAGGACTGATGGCATTTACCACGCCGCTGGTAACACTCTCATTTTTAATCACCACCCCGGAGGCATGGGTACCCGCATTGGGTGACGCTCATCATGGTTTCCCTTATTTATCCGGTGCTGGTCGCCTGGTATTGAAAGATACTCTGATGCTGGCAGGTGCAGTCATGATAATGGCAGATTCGGCGCGGGAAATTCTTAAACAACGCAGTAATGAATCCAGTTCAACGTTAAAAACTGAATATTGATAATCCGAACACTGTCTGTTGTTCACTTTTTCAGGCGTCAGGCCCCCTTTCTGATGATGAAGCCTGACGCCATATTACCGGAGATATGACAGAGTGAAGATCAATATCACTCCCTGTTAAAAGGTTTTTGTCGTCTTAGGTAAAATACATGATTAATATCAATCATGTATTTTTACAGCAAGACAACCACGAACAAATTCAGGATTAAAATGTTTTACCGACTCCCCAACATAACCCAAATCAAGCGAACTAATTTGTGCCATTTCTTTATCTGTCAGTGAGAAATCGATTTTTGATGGGCATCTGCAATACTCTGAAGCAGACTATACGGAAAATTCCACTGTCAGTCCCTCCATTAGGCATGAACAATGAGTCTACGTTAAAACGTAACCTCAAAGTAGTATGTGGATTTTGATATCACTTATGCAAAAAATTCATTAATAATGTAGGACTGAAACCTCTCTATTTTCGGGGACAACGAAGCAGACGCTACCAGTGCTTTTGCCTTCGCCCTTGCTATTTTTGATACACTTAGGGCCCAGGGTATAACGAAAATGTGCGATATGACAAAGAATTAACGGAGAATGAGATGATCAGGCAGAAGATTCTACAGCAGCTCCTGGAGTGGATTGAGTGCAATCTTGAGCACCCTATTTCAATCGAAGATATCGCACAGAAATCTGGCTACAGCAGACGCAACATCCAGCTTCTGTTCCGAAATTTCATGCATGTGCCTTTGGGAGAATACATTCGCAAACGAAGGCTTTGTCGTGCCGCCATTCTTGTCCGGCTCACCGCGAAATCTATGCTTGATATTGCACTCTCTTTGCATTTTGATTCACAGCAGTCATTCAGCCGCGAATTTAAAAAGTTATTCGGCTGCTCTCCCCGTGAATACCGCCACCGTGATTATTGGGATCTCGCAAATATCTTCCCTTCTTTTTTAATACGTCAACAGCAAAAGACGGAGTGTAGATTAATCAACTTTCCTGAGACACCTATTTTTGGCAACTCATTTAAATATGACATTGAAGTGTCGAATAAATCACCGGATGAAGAAGTCAAACTACGACGTCATCATTTAGCCAGATGTATGAAGAATTTTAAGACGGATATCTATTTCGTTTCCACGTTTGAACCGTCAACAAAATCGGTCGATTTGCTCACGGTTGAAACTTTTGCTGGTACGGTATGTGAATATGCTGACATGCCAAAAGAGTGGACAACGACCCGAGGACTTTATGCCTCTTTCCGTTATGAAGGAAACTGGGAAAATTATCCTGACTGGGTGCGTAACATCTATCTGATAGAGTTACCTGCCAGGGGGTTAGCCAGAGTGAACGGCAGCGATATTGAGCGCTTTTATTACAATGAAGATTTCGTAGAAAAGGATGGCAATGATGTTGTTTGCGAAATTTTTATTCCCGTTCGTCCGGTTTAGTTGGTCACTATCTCTTATTGAGTTTTATCCTTGCCTGATACTATTTAATCAGTATCAGGCAAGGTATTCAGTGAATAATGGCGTTGAATATTTCAACACCATTATTCTTTATTAGATCGTAACTTTCATACTATTCAAATTATGGCATCTCCTCCTCGCCATTTTCAGTCTCTGCAGCAACGGCGTTAATTGTCACCTTCACAGGCGTCATTTCGTACCCGCCATACGTCAGTGCGTTGAATGTGAACGTATAGACACCTGGCTTGCTGGTACTAAATGTACGCGTGATTTTCCCACCTGAGAAATGGTCAGCCTTCGACGGCAGGAATTGATAATCCTTCTCCGTCACTCCTTCCGGAGCCTCAATGTCGACCCACATACTTCCTCCTACGGGATTGACTCCCGCCATCAGGGTAACCGTCATTGTTGCAGTAGTCTTCCCGTCCGCCACCAGAGAATCTACACGTTCTGGAGATGCGGCGAGCACCGCGTTTTTATCATCCGCGACGAATTTAGATTCAGCAGTTTTCGTCGATACCTGACCGTTGGCCTGTTCCACTTTCGCCGTGAGTGTATATGTCGCTGCGATAGTGGTAGAGCCGGTGAAAACAGCCTGTCCTTGCTCATTAGTTTTCGCCGTCCCTTTAGGATCCAGAACTAAATTTTCCGAGCTGGCAGTCAGCGTCACGTCGCTATCCTTCAACAGGTTGTTATTGGCATCAGTCACCGTAACTTTATACGTCTGTTTGGTTTTGCCATCCGCCACTGCACGGTTGCCAATCACCTCAATACTGGAGATGGTCGCCGTAGTCTTATCGGCCACAAACGTTACAGACTGCGCATTCGAAGGCTGGTCATTTCCTGCCGACGCCGTGATCTCATACGTTCCGGCAGTCACGGAGACCACTTTCAGTTCCGCTTTACCCTCCTTGTCGGCGTTCACCATGATATTACCGTCTGCAAGCGGTTTGACGCCCCGAGGCAGATTAAAGACGACCACAGCGCCAGGCAGAAGGTTGCCGTATTGATCCTTAACCGTTGCCGTCAGCGTAAAGGCATCATTGTCGTTTGCCACTTTTGGCGTGCTGCCATCAACCTCCAGGGTCGCCTGACCGGTACTGAAATCCGCCTTGAATTTCACCGTAACCGTCTTCTGAGCATTATTCACTGAGGCCGTGATGCTGTGTTCCCCCGCAACCGTTGACATAAGCTCAATGTCCACTTTCCCTGCCGCATTGGTTGTTACTGTATTCCCCGTCTTGCTGGTCACACCCTGCGGTAAAGTCAGCGTAACTTCTTGCCCCTGCAACGGGTTACCATAGCTGTCCACGACGGTCAGGGTTATCTGGTTAGCAGACTGTCCATTAGCCAGTTGGTTATTAACCTTCACTGTCATATCACGAATCTCAGCCTTAGATGCGTCACCTGCAACGTTCAGCACCAGTGGCTGAGCAACGGCATTTTGGCCGTTCACTCGCGGCATCACAGACAACTGACCCGCGGCAGATCCCAGCGTTAAGGTCGCCACGTAGACCCCATTACCTTTCTCTGTCCAGTTTCCTGCTGAAGGACGCTCACTCCCCGTGCTGGCGGCACCGCTAAACACTGGTGCATCTGGCTTCAGCCCGGTGACCGGGTTCCCGTACGCATCCTTCACGGTGAAGGTGAGTTCCGTCGTCATTTTGACGGTCGGAGCCTTATTGTCCGCAACAAGCGTAGAGTTCGCTGATGACATCTCTCCGGCGATGACCGTCAACTGCGCGGCTTCGGTGGCTGCTGGCTGGCCGTTGAAGAGCGGCATGACACGAAGCTCGCCCGTCTTTCCGCCTGTAGTTAACGTAGCAACATAGGAACAGTCACCTTTTTCGGTCCAACTGGAAACGGTCGCCCCTTCAGAGGCGGTCCCCGTCAAACTTGCCGACAACGAAAGACCACTGATAGTGTTGCCATGTGCATCTTTTGCAATAAGCGTCACGGTTGTGCTTTCGCCGGCTTTTACGTGATCTTCTGCGACAGAGACTTTCGACTGGTTTGAAGATAACGCATCAGCCACCACGGTTACTTTTGCCGCATTTGCTGCCGCATCCTGTCCATTTAGCTTCGGCATAACTTCTAATTCACCCGCCGTAGAGCCGAGAGTAATCTGCGCAGTCCACGTCCCATCACCATTATTTGTCCAGCCAGATGCCGTAGAACCTACAGCAGCGGCACCCGCTAATGACGGCGCTTCCGGCGTGAGGCTGGTCACAGGGTTGTCATAGGCATCTTTTGCCGTCCAGATTGCCGTAACTGTACCGCCAACCACCGGTTTATCAGGATTCAGGGTGATGGACGAATGTGCTGCATCAAGCGGACCGGCAACAAACTTCAGCGTTTGTTGTAATGTGCCCAGCTGATACTGCTCGCTGAAAGCACGCACAACAACGTTTCCGGCACGGGTCGAAGAAACCGTGGCGCTGTAAACGCCTGGTTTTATTTCCGAAATGGCACCAACGGTTACACCATTAGTGTCTTGCGGAACAAATCGCAAGCGGCTGGCTTCTCCCGTCACCGGATTACCCTCGGAGTCCACCGCAGTCAACGTCAACGTATAGGCTTGCTGACCATCAGCAACCACATCACCTGACGGCTCGTTAGCGCTCAGGGTGGAGTTTGCCACATCCATCATCGTGGCCCGCAGTTCTGCAGTGACGGTTTTGCTCATGCCATCAACGCTAACAGTAATCGTTGCCTCACCTGACTGCGTTCCGGTAGTAAAGACAGACTGATACACCCCTGCTTCAGTTTCGGTGAACTCACCCAGTGTTGGCTTTGCCTGTGATTTAGTGGCCTTCAGGGAACGAGTCACAATATTTCCAGCCGGTTTGAAGGCTAGTTCAGTCTTGATCTGATCTTTCATGCCCGTGACTGGCTGCCCCTCGGCGTCGCGCAGAGACAGCACCAGCGGTCTTTGCTCATTACCGTTAGCAAGCATTTGAATACGGCTCTGACCGTCAAGCGTTAACGCCGTGCGATCGGCGCTCATACCTGCTCCGGTAATGACCACCTCTGTCTGCACGCGTTTTGAGGCATTGCCTTTGTTATCGTAGGCAACCGCAGAAATCGCATAATAATTGTCTTTGCCTGGACGATAAGCCGGGAGCGTTACTTGCCACTGACTACCCTGACCGGTAATTTTGCCACCCTCAGCCAGTAATGACGGCGCTTCCCACTGCACATTTTTCAGTCCGTGAGTTGCTTTGCTGACCACAAGCCCCAGGGAAAGTGTCTGACCACCCTTACCTTCAATACGTTCAGGCAGAGCAATACGGATCACTTCAGATTTGCGGTACTCAAGAACGATGTTGTTATTACGCTCAACCAGGTCATAGCGGCTGCCTGCCAGTACCCGACGCTCGCGAATGCTGTCTGTATCGAGTTGTTTCGCCAGAGGTTCGCCAATCCGATAATTAACTTCCAGGCCAAAGCGAGTGTCATTCTCACCACTCTTGCCCTGCTTATGCCCGGCGCTCAGTGTCAGAAGAGGCACTGGCGTATAGGTCACCTCGGCAGAAATAGCATGCGGGTCTTTCTGGCGCTTATCTTTACCAAACAGCCCGACTTCATCGCCATAATACTGTTCAGGTGATGCTGCCAACTTACTGATTTAGTGTATGATGGTGTTTTTGAGGTGCT
>ERZ773194.2918-NODE-2918-length-15372-cov-6.738787_pt1 | contig 15372 bp, 13 predicted proteins | sample MGYA00511240_ERZ773194 | MGnify/ENA primary metagenome ERZ773194 (study PRJEB29015, sample SAMEA2737774) | human gut metagenome | biome: human gut; feature: human-associated habitat; material: faeces | place: China | collected 2012 ... | reverse complement strand
TAATATTATCGTAGTATTTTTGGGGCAACAGGCTAAGATCGTCAGAGACAGGCCTGGTACCTTCAAACAATACTTCAACAAGGCGCTTTACTGTATCATTTGCCAAGCGGGACATTTTTACCCTTGCAATGGGTATTCTATCGGCTTGCGGAAGAATTATCAAAGCATCCGTATGTACGAGCAATTTGCCTTTTGCGCTAATGGACTCAAGTTTCAGATTTTGCGGTATTCCAAGATTCGTTATGAAAATATTGGCTTCGTGCTCAGAGGTTTCAGTCCGCGGTTGCGTGCTTTTTTCGGATATATTTTCTGTGCCCTGCGCCTTTTCAAGCATCTGCTCCATATCCTTCTGCACCACTATCGGCGCATCTGGGGTTGCTTGGCAGGCGGTTAGGAGAAATAGTATAGCAAGTGCAATAACAAATGTCCTTTTCATAATCAATACCCCCTTCCCAAGTCAATCGTGCTTCCGTCCACCGCATTGATGATTAGTATGGGAAACGGCTCTTTGTTCCATGAGCTTGCGTTGCCGTGGGCAAAGTCATACAATGTGCTGCCATCATTGCTCACAACAGTATTATTGCCGTAAAACACCCATGCAGGCACAAGCAGTCCTGTTGCTTCACTGTCCCGCTCACGCACCCGCACAAGGCAAAGCTCTACCGTGTCTATATTTATATCCATCTCTCCACTGCCATCTGTCCATTTGTTCAGGAATGCTTCATATTCTATCCTTATCATGGCTTCAAAAACGTCAATGATATCGTTGAACGGAAGAAGAGCTGCATTTTCTGTTACCGTGTCCATGATTTCTATTGGGTTATGCCACGAAAGATATGTAAGGCCGCTGTTATCCACCGTGAAGGATATGTACTCATAGTACCATGGCAGAGAGGTCGTACCGTTATTTGAATCGTCAAGCCCGATATCGGTATTGACAAAGCAGGGTATGCCGTTAATCATCCTTGTGTAATAAAGTCGGTAAGCGTAGTTTTCGGCCGGAGTGCCAAGCTCCTTACCGTCGCCGCTGTATACCCCCGTACCGGTATCGCCTACCAGGAATGCGTGGCCAAGCTTATAGTCGTCCGAAAGTTCGGCAGCCGCAAACATATCATCGCAAAGCGCTTTTGCCTCGTTAAAGCTTATGGTGAGCTTTTTACGTGCCGCCTCTGGCAGATTTTTGCCGTCCGTGCGGAGTATGCTCTGAGAATTGTATTCGACGGTTTTCTTCGTCCTTGAATGCACGCGATAATATAGATGGGTTCCGAATCCGCTATTTGCGGAATACCGTGAATTGGGCGTTAGTACGTTCATGGTTCGTGCCGTATCGCTCGCTGTATCGTTATCAACATTAAGCAGAAGATAATCGCCAATGTTCTCCAACTCCTGTATATGCATTGTGCCGTTTGAAACCGGCAGTGCCGGGGCAGTCTCGGGCGCGGCGGAGTATCTTTCTTCTATGCGCTTTAATCGGGCGGTATACTCCTCCTCCGTATAACCGTAATCCGCATAGCTGCCGTCGGCAAGGCGGCGTTTGGCGTCGATGATAAGCGGTTCAATCTCGGCCTTCGTTTCCACATGTTCGGAGCTCGCGTCATACGCGGTTTCTCCTGCATAAAAGTGGTTAAACAGCTTTGTCACAAGCTCCTGAGGAAAGCCGCCCCGCTTAACGCGAACAATAGGCATAGCCGCCGTTTCGGGTACGGTAATCTCAGCGTTGACCGCTATGCGGAGTCGCCCGTCAAGCCCCGTTGCAGAGAACGTATATCGTTCCTGCGGAATGTACGGCAAAGCGGCCTCCCGCACGCCGTTTTCGGGTCGGCCTGCTTTTTCAAGCATCTGCTCCATATCCTTTTGCACCACTATCGGCGCATCGGGGGTTGCTTGGCAGGCGGTGAGCGCCGCCGTGAGCATACATATGCATAGTAATAAGGTATTGCGTATTACGCGCTTCATTCCGATTCTCTCCGTTCTTATAGGATATTGCAAGCATACCAGCCGAATATGCATCAAGTATTCAACGGATGGTAAACGGATTGTAATTTATTCGGCATTGCCCGATACCGTGATTATTTTCCCCTTGCTTGCGTTCATAACGCCTATAACTATGCGGGGCGAGGCGAACAGGGAAAACAGTACCGCCAACGCAAGCAGCACATATAGAATATTCCATTTACTGATTGGCTTTTTCATATTGCGCTCCTTCCGTATCGAATACCACGCTAACCGTTGTGCCTACGCCGGGCGTGCTGCTTATTATAAGCCGCGCCCCGTGCAGGCGCGCTATCTCATCGCAAAGCGCAAGCCCCAGCCCCGCGCCGCCTGCCTTTCGCGTGCGGGATTTATCCACCATGTAAAACGGCTGCGTCAGCTTGTCAAGCTCGCTTTCGGCTATGCCTATGCCGTGGTCCGTAACCGATATAATGCCGCCGTGTGCGTTAAGCTCTATTGTGTCGCCGCGCCTTGATGCCTTTCCCGCGTTGTCTATTAGGTTTATAAGCAAATCGGCAAGCAGATCGCGCTCCATCATCACTAAACCCATATCGTTATCCGTTATAAGCGTCAAGCCGCGAATACGAAGCTGCTCTGCGCAAGCGGCCTTTACATCCGCAATAAGCATGGCTGCGGGGACGGGGGAGAGGGGCATATTCCCGCTTTGGCGAAGCACTATAAGCTGCATCAGCTTTTGACTAAGCCGCTCCACCCGCGTACACGCCGCATCTATTGCATAAAGCGCATCCTCGCGCTCTTCCTCGGTAAGCTTGGTTGCAAGCAGCGTTTGCGCGTTGCCCTTTATGCCCGTCATGGGCGTCTTAAGCTCGTGCGTAAGGGCGGACATGAACATGGTTCGGCGCTCGGCCTCGTCCCTAAGCTCTTGTATATGCGTTTCCACGGCCTCAGCCATGCGGTTGAAATCCTCGCCAAGCTCGCCTATCTCGTCCCGCTCTGCAACCGTTACACGGTTGCCGTATACGCCGTTTGCAATGAGGGCGGTGTTTGCCTTTAATGTCGCTATGGGCTTTAACAGCGCCCGCGTTATGAATACCGTCACTGCGCCCGCCGCAAGTATAACGCATAGGCTGATGACTGCAAAGCTGTATGCAAGCTCCCGTATGCCGCTGAAAACATAGGTTATGTCCTTTATTGTGTAAATTCGGTAGCGCGTTTCGTTCACCGTGGCGGCGCTGCCCGCTATAAGCATTGTTTTGTCGCCTATATCCTCTATTATGTATTGCTGTGCATCCGCCGTAACGGGCAGATATTCTTCGGGTGATACGGTGGTTGTATTGTATATAACATCCGTTCCGCAAAGCAGCGCCGTACTGCTGTCCCCAAGCTGCCCCATAAGATATTTTGCAAGGCTCCTTGCGGCGGTTTCGCCGTAGCTTTCGTCAATCCGTGTCTGCATGGCGCTCTGCCAGCTTGCGGCGCGTATCTGCTGATTTGCAAGCGCATTATCTATTGCAAGGTTAAGGTTTCTTTGGCCGGAGCGCAGCAGCAGAAGAAGCGAACAGGCCGTGGTGGATAGCGTAACCATCACAACGGCGCAAAGGGATACCTTCAGCCATAGTTTCATGCTCTAATCCTCCAGCCGATAGCCCATCTTGGAGATGGTCTTAATATTATCGAACAGCCCTAATTTTTTGCGAAGCTGGCCTATGTGTACGTCAACCGTGCGGGTCTCTCCCGCGTAGTCCACGCCCCATACCCTGTGCAGAAGGCAATCCCGCGTAAGGGCTATGTTCTTGTTTTTTGCAAGCATCACAAGCAGGTCAAATTCCATCGGCTTTAGGGTTATCTCAACGCCGCCGCGCCTGACGGAACGTTCAAGAAGGTTTATTTCAAGCCCTGCGGCGGTGAGCGTTTGTTGTAGCCGCCCCGTGCGCTCTAAAACTTTCTCCACCCGCACCAGCAGCTCCAGCACCTCAAACGGCTTAACTATGTAATCCTCCGCGCCGTTGCGAAGCCCCTGTATTTTGGAATCAACATCGGCCTTTGCAGTCAGGTAAATAACGGGTATATCGTAATGCTTCATGTATGCCATAAGCTCAAAGCCGTCAAGCCCGGGCAGCATAACATCAAGCAGCGCAAGGTCATAGTCCGCGTCAATCGAAAGCGATTCGGCCGCCTGCGCCCCGTCATAAAACGGCGTGGCGGCGTATCCGGTGGATATAAGGTTTTTAACTATCACCTTGGATATGGCCTCATCGTCCTCAACGACCAAAATGCGGTTTCTTGCCATATGGAAAACACCTCCTATTCTGCATTATTATTATAACAGATGACAGGTAAACGGATATTCAACGGATTGTAAACGATTTGTAAGTTAAGCCTAAATACTCCTGTTTCCACGCGGCATTATAAAGCAGGGATACCAAAACGAGCGTTATTATAGCATTTTTAATATTTTTAGTAACGTTATAATCGGCAATTCTGCATTTTTCATTAAATAAAAATATTATTGCGTTTATTATTTTGATTTGCATACCGGCAACGCGGCTTACAGTTTTTAGTTAAAAAACATTGACTTTTTTGTTCAAAGAGATATTCTATAAATGACGAATATTACAATGTTGCATATTTGCTTGTTTAAGGAGAATTTCAAATGATAAGATCTATCGAATCGCTCTGCGATGCGGCGAAAGCGCGCGCTAAACAATGCCTTGCGGCCGCCTGTGCGCAGGATGATCACGTGCTGCTTGCCGTTGAAAATGCGCGCAGTTCCAATATTGCGGATGCAATTTTAATAGGCGATGAAGCACAGATACGCCGTGTTGCGACCGAAAGCGGCATAGACCCTTCCAATTACCGCATCATAGATGTTCCGGATAAGGTAGAGGCCTGCCGTACCGCCGTTTCGCTTGTTAAAAACGATGAAGCGGATGCCGTGATGAAGGGCATTGTTGATACCGCAATTATATTAAAGGCGGTTCTTGATAAGGATATCGGCCTTCGTGATGCAAAGCTTTTATCCCATGTGGCGCTGTTTGAAGTTCCCGGCTTTGATAGGCTTTTAATGGTGACCGATGCTGCAATGAGCATAGCTCCCGACCTTGAAGCAAAGAAGGAGATAATACGCAACGCCGTAAAGGTTGCAAACGCAATCGGCGCGGAAAATCCCGTTGTCGCCTGCCTTTGCGCAATCGAAAAGGTCAACCCCAAAATGCCCGCAACGGTTGACGCCGCAGCGCTTGTCGAGGCGGCAAAATCGGGAGAAATTACGGGCTGCACGGTAATAGGCCCCCTTGCATTGGATAACGCCATAAGCGTTGAAGCTGCAAAGTGCAAGGGCATTACGGATCCGAATGCAGGCCATGCGGACGTGCTGCTTATGCCCAATATCGAAACCGGAAACGCGCTTTATAAAGCCTTGGTAATACTTGCAGGCGCAAGCACCGCCAGCCTTATCGTTGGCGCAAAGGCGCCCGTTATAATCACATCCCGCGCAGACAGCGAACAAACCAAGATAAATTCAATAGTGCTTGCACTTGCCACGGCGGCAAAGAAAGGAGAAAACAATTGACGGAACATAAGGATTATAAGATACTTGCACTTAATTTCGGCTCCACATCCACCAAAATTGCTGTATACGAGGGCAATCAAAAGATGCTGGAGCATGCATTTCGCCATACGCAGGAGGAAATGAACGGCGTTCACACCATGGAAGAAAACGCCGCAATGCGTAAGCCGCTGATACTCAGCTATTTGAAAGAAAACGGTTATACTCCCGAAAGCTTTGACGCCATAGTAGGCCGCAGCGGGTTGGTTCGCCCGATACCGGGCGGTACATACGCCGTAAACGATGAAATGCAGCGCGATTTGCGCGAATGCCGCTTCGGCACGCATGTTTGCAATTTGGGCGGCATACTTGCGGCGGAGATAGGCGAGGATGTAGGTAAGCCCGCTTTTATAGTCAATCCCCCCGTAATAGATGAAATGACGGATATAGCGCATCTGTCCGGACATCCGGATTTTCCGCGGCGCGCCGTGTTTCATGCGCTTAACCAAAAGGCCATTGCCAAGCGGTTTGCGGAGGATATTGGCAAGCCGTATAATGCGCTTAACCTAATCGTTGCCCATATGGGCGGCGTTACCGTAGGCGCACATAAAACCAGCAAGATTGTGGACGTTAACAACGGCCTTGAAGGGGACGGCCCCTATACGGCGGAGCGTCCGGACAGTTTGCCCGTTCTGCAGGTGCTGCGCGCGGCATTCGAGCATCGCTATGGCGATACTTTGGAGGAGCAGCGCCGCTTCTACATGTCAAAATGCAGCTTGATGGCATATACGGGAACAAATGACGGCCGTGTTATAAGCAAGCGCATAGCGGAAGGAGATAAGGGAGCGGAGCTTGCCTACCGCGGCATGGCATATCAGATAGCTAAGGAAATCGGCGCCATGAGCGTTGTACTTGGCGGCAAAGCGGATGCCATTCTGCTTACAGGCGGCCTTGCTTACGATAAGCAGCTTATGGGCTGGATAGAGGAGCAGGTGGCACATATAGCGCCCGTGCATGTTTACCCCGGCGAGGATGAGATGCTTGCCCTTGCAATGGGTGCGCTGCGCGTGCTTCGCGGTCAGGAGGATATTCTGGAGTATCATTTATGAAGCGGCTTCAGATAATCACGGGCCATTACGGCACGGGTAAAACGGAATATGCCGTAAACTTGGCGCTGTCCTTAGCCGATGGCAAGAGAAAGCTTGCGCTGGCCGATTTGGATATAGTAAATCCTTATTTCCGCGCCTATGAGCAAACCGAGCGCCTGCGGGCGGCCGGAATCAGGGTGATAGTAAGCTCCTGCGGCGGCGCGGTTGATATGCCCGCAATCGATCCGGCGGTACTGTCGCTGTTTCAGGATAGAAGCTGGTCAGGCGTAATAGATATAGGCGGCGACCCGATAGGCGCGCGCGTTTTGGCGCGTTTTGCGGATCAACTGCATCCTGAGGATTTTGATATTCTTTTCGTTGTAAACGCCAATCGTCCCGAAACGCATAATGCTGAAAAAGCATTGCTGTATTTGCGGACGATTGAAGCCGCCTGCGGCAAAACCACTGTCGGCCGCTCCATACTGCACCTATATAAACCGACAGGCGGCCAGATATTCTTCAACGGCAAGGAGATAAGCACCAAGAGCGAGATTCACGATTTCCGCAAAAGCGCCACCATGGTCTTTCAGGATCCGTATTCCTCGCTTAACCCGCGCATGACCGTATCCGATATCATAGGCGAACCGCTCGATATCCATAAGGTCTATAAAAACAAGGCGGATCGCGAGGCGCGAATACTGGAGCTTATGGATCATGTCGGTCTGAACAGCGAACACGCCTCCCGCTACGCGCATGAGTTCTCCGGCGGTCAGCGTCAGCGCATAGGCATTGCGCGCGCGCTTGCCCTTAATCCTGAATTCATCGTCTGCGACGAGCCTGTTTCCGCGCTGGACGTTTCTATCCAAGCGCAGGTCATCAATATGTTTGACGAATTATAGGACACGTTGGGGCTTACCTATCTGTTTATAGCGCATGACCTGTTGGTCGTGCGGCATATAAGCGACAGGATTGCCGTCATGTACCTTGGCAAGATGGTTGAACTGGCGGACGCTTCCGAAATATACGATCATCCGCTCCATCCTTACACAAGGTCGCTGATGAGCGCCGTGCCTGTACCGGATCCGAAGATAGCGCGCGCGAACAAGCGCATTGTGCTTACGGGAGATATCCCAAGCCCGCTGAACGCGCCGTCCGGCTGTCCGTTCCGCACCCGCTGCCACTACGCAGAGGAACGCTGCGCGGAGTCCATGCCGCCGTTTAAGGAAATAAGCAGCGGCCACTTCATAGCCTGCCACCGTGCAAACGAGATTGATTGAGCGGACAGAGGATATGAAGCCTAATTGGTAAATGAAAATTTGACAGGGTGAAGCCCTGCCGCATTTTCTTAAAATAAATGATAAGAGGAAAGGAAGGAAAACAAAACATGAAAAAATCTTTGCTATGCTGCTTGCACTGGTAATGGTACTCTCCATGGTAGCCTGCCAGCCCAGCAATGCACCAACGACCCCCACGGATTCGAGCAAGCCTGCGGATAACTCCTCAACGCCGGCAGACCCCGGCACGACGGGCGGAGGCAACTCCATGGCAGTCTGCTTGGCTTCCGAGCCTGACACCATCGACCCCGCGCTGAACTCCGCTGTTGACGGAGCAACGCTCCTTGCGCACCTGTTCTCAGGTCTCGCCAAGTGGTCACAGGATGCCAACGGCGCCCTGATGATCGCGCCCGATGCAGCGGAAGAGCTGGTTGAAGGCGTTATAAACGACGATGGCACCGTGAGCTATACCTACACCCTCCGTGAAGGCCTTAAGTGGTCCGACGGTAAGGATGTTACCGCGTCCGACTTCGTGTTCGCGTGGAAGCGTGCTGCTTCTGAAGAGCTTGGCGCCGACTATGGCTACATGTTCGAGGTCGTAAAGGGCTATCCGAACGATTTGGCTATCTCCGCGCCCGATGACAGGACCTTTGAGGTCACCTTGACCAACACCGTCGCCTATTGGGACGAGCTGCTTGCGTTCCCGACGTTCTTCCCCGTAAGGGAGGATGTTGTTTCCAACGAAGCTTGGGCAACCGATGCTTCCACCTATATCGGCAACGGCGCTTATAAGATGACCGACTGGGTACACAACAGCGTTATCGAGCTTGATAAGAACCCCGATTTCGTTGACGCCGACCAAGTAACTATGGACAGGATAGAGTTCTATCTTTCCGATGATGCCAACAACATGCTGACCAACTTTGAAAACGGCAGCTGGGCACTCATTGACGATGTACCGACCAATGAAATTGCTAACCTGAAGGAAAAGTATCCCACCGAGTTCTACGTAGTCGGCCAGATCGGTACCTACTATGTATGCTGGAACATCAATGAGGAGATACTGCCCGCATCCTCCAACCTGACCGGCAATGAAGCCGAGCAGGCGAGGGCTGAAATCCGCAGCACGATAGGCCTCCTGTTCGACCGCAACTATGTTGTTGAAGAAATAGGCCAGGCCGGTCAGGTTCCCGCGTCCTCCTTCGTTGCAATGGGCATGACCAATCCGGACGGTTCGCAGTTCTATCAGACTGCCGGCCATAACGATGGCTTTGACGGCTACTACGATGTTTCCAAGGAAGCATTCGAGTCCAACTACAGCAGCGCGATAGAGACGCTGAAGAAGTATTACACCTTCGATGAAGCCACCCAGAAGTTCACCGACTTCCCGACGCTGACCTACCTCTACAACACAAGCGAGGCCCACAAGGCCATCGCCGAGTATTTCCAGAGCGTGCTTGCAACCGTCGGTATAACGATGAACCTTGAAAACCAGGAGTGGAACACGTTCCTTAGCACCCGTAAGAACGGCGATTACTCCATAGCCCGTAACGGTTGGGTAGCGGACTATAACGATCCTATCTGCTTCCTGGATATGTGGATCTCTAATTCCGGTAACAACGACGTTCAGTTCGGCAGGGGCGACAATGAAAACATAGCTATCTACAGCATGGACCTGACCCCCTATGGCTATGATACCAAGGTTGAGAACGGCACTTGGGCGCAGACCTATGACGTGCTGATTTCCGCCATCAAGACCTGCACGGACAATGAAATCCGCTATAAGCTCATGCATGAGGCAGAGGATCTGCTGATGAGCACCGGCTGTATCGTCCCGCTGTACTTCTACACGGATATCTACATGCTGGATGACAGCGTACACGGGTTCTTCTCTAACCCGCTCGGCTACAAGTACTTCATGCACTGCACGATTGACAAATAATACAAGGTTGACCCGAAAAATGAGCCTGCCCGACAGGGCGGTTCATACTAAGGGCTTTAATCCTTAAAAATTCGGCATAGTCGTTTAACGCGGCTATGCCGTTTTTATATGCTGAAAACCATTAAGCTTGACATTTTGTTAGATACGGCTTATTTGGCTTCAATAAATGCGCAACTACATGCTTGACAACACTTTACCAATATATAGTGCTTTTTGATTGACACCCACCACAATATCGGGTATACTTACAATATAACGTCATATATGTTCGGGAAGGAGGGGCAGTGCCATGCGCATTGGCGGGCTGCAAAAGCTTACGCTGCTGGATTATCCCGGCAAGGTTGCATGCACAGTGTTCCTTATAGGATGCAATCTTCGCTGTCCGTATTGCCATAACCCTGGCTTAGTGTTGCCGGAGCGTGTGGACGGGCAGGAAATATCCGCAGATGAGGTACTCGGCTTTTTAGAACAGCGGAGGGGGAAACTCGACGGGGTATGCATCACGGGCGGCGAGCCGACGCTTTGGCAAGAGCTGCCGGAGTTCATTTCGGACATACGCAGCCTTGGTTATACCGTAAAGCTGGATACCAACGGCACAAATCCGGATATGCTCAAGAAACTGCTTTCGGACGGCCTTCTTGACTATGTGGCGATGGATATAAAAAACGGCCCTTCACGCTATGCTGTAACCTGCGGGGGCGAGGACGTTATTGGCAGCGTTCGGGAGAGCATCGCGCTGCTGCTTAACGGCACGGCGGAGTATGAGTTTAGGACAACGGTCTGCAAGCCGCTGCATACGGAGAAGGAGATGGAGGAGATAGGGCGTATGCTCCGCGGGGCAAAACGCTATTTTATCCAGCCGTTTGCGGATTCGGGCGACTTGGTAACGGGCGGCATGCAGGCGCATACACGGGAGGAATTGGTCAGGCTGCGTCAAGCCGTGCTGCCATATATTCCCAACACAGTGCTTAGAGGCATTTAAGGAGCGTAAAACATGTATCAGGTAATCAAAAGGGACGGGAGAAAGGCGGAATTCGACCTGACCAGAATAGCCAACGCCATAACGAAGGCGTTTGACGCAACGAAAATCCCCTACAATGCGGATATTATCAATCTGCTTGCGCTGCAGGTAACGGCGGATTATGCAGGAAAGGTAAAGAACAACGAAATAGGGGTTGAGGACATTCAGGACAGCGTGGAGGCCGTATTGCAGCGCGCAGGCTACGCGGCCGTTGCAAAATCCTATATACTCTACCGTAAAAACAGGGAAAAGCTGAGGGAGATGCGCTCCACCGTGCTGGACTACAAAAAGCTGGTGGACGGCTATTTGCGCGTATCGGACTGGCGGGTGAAGGAGAATTCCACCGTCACCTATTCCGTGGGCGGTTTGATACTGTCCAATTCAGGCGCCATTACCGCCAACTATTGGCTCAGCGAAATCTATGATGAAGAAATAGGCGACGCTCATCGCAATGCGGACATTCATCTGCACGATCTTTCAATGCTGACGGGCTATTGCGCCGGATGGAGCCTAAGACAGCTTATTCAGGAAGGGCTTGGCGGCGTGACCGGAAAAATCACAAGCGCACCTGCAAAGCATTTGGCAACGCTGTGCAACCAGATGGTCAACTTCCTTGGCATAATGCAGAACGAGTGGGCGGGGGCGCAGGCGTTTTCAAGCTTCGATACATATCTTGCGCCGTTTGTGCGCGCGGATAAGCTAAGCTACAATGAAGTCAAGCATTGCATAGAAAGCTTTGTGTTCGGCGTCAACACACCAAGCCGATGGGGAACCCAAGCGCCGTTTTCCAACATTACGCTGGATTGGACCGTACCTGCCGACCTTGCCGATAAGCTCTGCATAGTGGGCGGCAAGCCCATGGACTTTACCTATGGGGACTGCAAGGCGGAGATGGATATGATAAACAAAGCGTTTATCGAGGTTATGATAGAAGGTGACGCAAACGGGCGCGGCTTCCAATATCCAATCCCGACGTATTCTATAACAAAGGATTTTGACTGGAGCGAAACGGAAAACAACCGCTTGCTTTTTGAAATGACCGCCAAATACGGCACGCCGTATTTTTCCAATTACATCAATTCCGATATGGAGCCGAGCGACGTGCGCAGCATGTGCTGCCGTTTGCGGCTGGACCTTAGGGAATTGCGTAAGAAAAGCGGCGGCTTTTTTGGCAGCGGAGAATCCACGGGCTCCGTGGGCGTCGTGACGATAAATCTGCCCCGCATAGCGTATCTTGCCAAGGATGAGGCGGACTTTTTCGCGCGGCTGGATAGGATGATGGATATTTCTGCCCGCAGTTTGAAGATAAAGCGCACAACCATTGAAAAACTGCTGGCTGAGGGGCTGTATCCGTATACAAAGCGGTATCTCGGCAGCTTCGGCAATCATTTTTCCACGATAGGTCTTGTGGGTATGAATGAAGCGGGGCTTAACGCCGGCTGGCTCCGCAAGGATTTAACGCATGAGGAGACTCAGAACTTCGCCGTGCGCGTGCTAAAGCATATGCGTGAGCGTTTGAGCGACTATCAGGAGCAGTACGGAGATCTATATAATCTGGAAGCGACACCGGCGGAATCCACCGCTTATCGCCTTGCAAAGCACGATAAGGCGCGCTATTCCGATATAATCACCGCTAACGAGAACGGAACGCCGTATTACACCAATTCCAGCCACTTGCCCGTGGGCTATACGGAGGATGTTTTCAGCGCGCTGGATGTGCAGGATAAGCTACAAACGCTCTATACAAGCGGAACGGTATTCCATACATTCCTTGGTGAAAAGCTGCCGAGCTGGCAGTCCGCCGCCGCGCTGGTGCGCAAAATTGCGGAAAATTATGAGCTGCCGTATTATACGCTGTCGCCCACATATTCCGTATGCACGGAGCATGGCTATTTGAAGGGGGAGCAAAAGCTATGCCCCATTTGCGGAAAAGCCACGGAGGTTTACAGCCGCATAACCGGATATTACCGCCCCGTGCAGAACTGGAACGACGGCAAAAGCCAGGAATATCTGGATAGAAAGACATATACCGTGGGCGATGCGCAGACGGTTTGCCCCAAAGCACAGAAAGAAAAGGCAGAAGCAAAGCCTGCCGAAGGGTATTATCTATATACCACCGCGACCTGTCCGAACTGCATCAGCATTAAGCCGCTGCTGGAACAGGCGGGAATACCGTTTGAGGAGCGCGATGTGCAGCAGTATATCAACGAAGCTAAAGCGCTTAGGCTGACGCAGGCTCCGTCGCTTGTGGCGCGGGGCGAAGCACCCGTTATATATGCAGGAGTGGCGCAAATAAGGGACTTTTTGGAGCAGATTACCAAATAAAAAAACCTGATTCATAACACCATAAAGAACAGCAGCGCAGAGCGAAATGTTCCGTGCTGCTGTTTTAGCTTTAATTACCGCTCCTTGCCGCGCTCCATAATGACGAAGTGATTTTTATCATAGTGTATAAGCCCGTCCCGCTGCATTAGGGAAAGCTCGTTGCTCAGCGCGCTGCGCTCCACGCTTAGATAATCCGCAAGCTGCTGACGGTTATACGGAATATCAAACGAATAACTGCCCGTGCGCTTTATGCATTCGGAAAAATAGGACAGCAGCCGTTTGCGGATCGATTTCGGGGCGGTGTGCAATATGCGGCGGGAAAGCTGCAAATTCTTTTCCGCGCACAACGTAAGCAAGTTTCGCACAAGCTGCATATGATACGGGCAAACGTTTGAGCATGGGTTCATTACCCGCCCTGTGTTCAGCAGAAGCGCTTCTGTATCCTCAGCGGCGGTAACGTTGACCATAAGCGGCTCACCGGGCACGCAGGCATACGCCTCCGCAAAGATGCCGCCTGCGCCCACGCTGCTGAGGACGCTGTTGTTGCCCCACACATCCCCCAATTCTATAATAACCCTGCCGGAAAGCACCACACCTATCTGCTCCGCGGGCGCACCCTCCACAAAAATGATATCGCCCTTTTTATAGGTTCGCTCCTTCGCATGCAGGCAGCCGAGCATACCGTCTATATCAGTCGGCTCCATTCCGCGAAAAAACCGCGTGTTTGCTAAGTTAATGCGCATATTTTCTCCTTTGCGTTGGTATAACAACGGTTTTTCATGAATTATGATAGTAAAATATACCCGTAAAGTCAATAAGCACAGCAAGGAGGATAATAAAATGGTACGCAAAATAATTCAAATCGACAAGGAAAAATGCAATGGCTGCGGGGCTTGCGCCGAGGCTTGCCATGAGGGAGCCATAGTCATGGTAAACGGCAAGGCGGAGCTGATGCGGGACGATTATTGCGACGGCTTGGGCGACTGCCTACCCGCCTGCCCCACCGGAGCCATCACCTTTGTGGAGCGGGAAGCGGCGGCCTATGACGAGCAGGCCGTCATGGAAAACATGCTGCGGAAAATGCGGAAAGAGGGTATGACCCTGCCCTGCGGCTGCCCCGGGAGCCAGTCCCGGAATATTCAGCGCCAGGACGCACCCGCCGTGGAAACGCCGCAAGCCCAACAGACGAGCCGCCTGTCCCAGTGGCCGGTGCAGATCAAGCTGGTGCCGGCGAATGCTCCGTATTTCGACGGCGCGCGGCTCCTCATCGCCGCCGACTGTACCGCCTACGCCTACGCCGCTTTTCACGAACGGTTCATTAAGGGACACATCACCCTCGTGGGCTGCCCCAAGCTGGACAGCGTGGACTATTCCGAAAAGCTGACCGAGATCATCCGGGAGAACGATATCAAGAGCGTCACCGTCGTGCGCATGGAGGTGCCCTGCTGCGGCGGGCTGGAACACGCCGCCGTGACCGCCCTGAAAAACAGCGGCAAGTTCGTGCCGTGGCAGGTGGTGACCATCTCCACCGACGGCCGCATCCTCGACCGATAAACGCATCAAAAAACGGCAGACGCTTTGCAAGGCGTCTGCCGTTTTTGCATAGCAAGGAGGTTCAGGAGGCGCTCTGCGTGCCGGATGCAGCGCCCTGCACGAACTGCACCACGCTCTCGACAGTCTGGCGCAGCTGTACCAGCGAAGCAATGTCGCTGTCCTGCATGCGGGAGGTGGGAGCGGTCAGAGTCGGAGCTGCCGGGGTCACGGTGCCAGTGAGCTCGGTGTGGATGCCGTGGGCCGGGATGTCCAGCAGGATGTGCACGGCGGGGGAGGCAGCCCGCAGCAGGCCGCTCTTTTCCACGCCCAGGGTCAAAACGGGGGAATCGGCGGCAGTGTCGTCGGTTTCCAGCCGGAAGTAGAGGTAGCCTGCTTTGGCATTTTCCGGCTGCACCTTTTTGATCTTTTTCAGCTCCAGCTGGAAGTCGTTCATGGACTGCAGACTGGTGGCGGTATCATCCACGCCCAGCAGGCTGGCCAGCTGGGTCTGGGAGATGTAGCTGCCCATATTCCATTCCGGGATCAGCACACCGGCCAGCGGATAGTTGTCGGTGATGCTGCTGCGCAGGGTGCGGTAAAGCTGCCCGGCATCGTACAGCGTCTCGTCCTTGCTGATGTACAGGCGGGTGAGGGGCTGGCTGCTGCCGCTGGCCTGCGGGGACAGCTCC
>ERZ773194.2917-NODE-2917-length-15374-cov-3.240225_pt1 | contig 15374 bp, 13 predicted proteins | sample MGYA00511240_ERZ773194 | MGnify/ENA primary metagenome ERZ773194 (study PRJEB29015, sample SAMEA2737774) | human gut metagenome | biome: human gut; feature: human-associated habitat; material: faeces | place: China | collected 2012 ... | reverse complement strand
ACCTTCCGCGTGGCGGCTGATTTCTGCGAGCAATACGACGGATTTGTGTTCAATCACAACGAGGTCACCCTGTACAAATGGGTGGAGGAATACGAGCCGGCCCTGTTTGAGCGTATCCAAAGGCTGGTCAAGGAGGGAAAATGGCATATCATGGGCGGCTGGTATCTGCAGCCCGACTGCAATATCCCCAGCGGCGAATCCTTTGTCCGTCAGGCTTTGATCGGCAAACAGTATTTTATGGAAAAATTCGGCGTGGAACCGACCACCGCAATTAATTTTGATCCCTTCGGGCACAGCCGCGGGCTGGTGCAGATTTTGGCTAAGTCCGGTTATGACAGCTATGTATTCTGCCGCCCCAACCAAAACGATTGTCCCCTGCCGGCTGACGATTTTATCTGGGAGGGCTTTGACGGCTCCCGCGTGATGGCGCACCGCGCTTTCAGCATGTATAATTCCATGCGCGGCCAGGCCTGCAATAAGGTGGAACAGTACCGCGCGGCTTATCCGGACAAAGATACCGGATTCGTGTTATGGGGGATCGGCAACCATGGCGGAGGCCCTTCCCGCATTGACCTTGAAAACCTGGCCGAGCTGATGCAAAAGGACAAAGAATGTGAAATTGTCCATTCCACGCCGGAACAGTATTTTGAAGAACTGAAAAACGAATCTCTGCCAGTCTTTGATAAGGGGCTTAACCCCTGGGCGGTTGGGTGTTATACCTCACAGGTCAGAATCAAGCAAAAGCACAGCCTGCTGGAAAATGAGCTTTATACGGTGGAAAAAATGATGTCCCATGCGGCTTTATGCGGCAAACTGAACTATCCTGCCGAGGAACTGCATGACGCGGAATATGACCTGCTGGCGGCGGAATTTCATGATATTTTGCCCGGTACCTCCATACAAGCAGTCGAGGAATGCGGTATCCGGCTGATGGACCATGCGCTGGAAACGCTGTCGCGGCTGAAAGCGCGCGCCTTTTTCGCGCTGGCTGACGGACAGAAGCGCGGACGGGACGGAGAAGTGCCGGTTCTTGCGTATAACCCGCATCCCTATCCCATAAAAGGTATCTTTGAAATTGAATTTAATCTGCCGGACATGAACTGGGAGGAAACCTTTACCAATATCCATATGTTCGATGCGGACGGCAAGGAAATTCCGGCACAGGTGGAAAAAGAGGTCTCCAACCATGGCCTTGACTGGCGCAAGCATGTCACCTTTGCCGCTGAGCTTGCACCCTCTGCAATAACCCGTTTTGACTGCCGCGGCGAAGTCCTGCCCAAAAAGCCGGCGCCTGCCCTTAACCCGGACGGCAAACGTTTTGTATTTGATAACGGCGAAATGCAGGCTGTTATCAACTGTGAAACCGGATTTTTGGATTCTTATCAAATCAATGGCAAAGAATATATAAAGCCCGGCGCGTTTACGCCGGTCGTCATGAAGGATGACGACGACCCCTGGGGTATGCGCGTTAAGAGCTTTCAGGAGCGTGAGGGCGCTTTTACTTTAATGGACAAACAGAGCGGCACCGCCTTTTCGGGTGTGACTGGTGCGCTGCTCGATTCGGTACGCGTCATTGAGGATGGCCCGGTCAGAAGCGTTATTGAGGCGGTCTTAGAATATCAGCATTCCAATATCGTGCTCAACTATAAGCTGCCTAAGACCGGCACTGAAATCGAGGTCAGCGTTCGGGTGCACTGGAACGAAAAGAGCAGAATGCTCAAGCTGACGGTTCCGACAATCGGGACCGAATATTTTGGGCAGGTGGTCTATGGATTTGAACAGCTGCGAAATCAGGGAGAGGAATGTGTCTCCCACAAATGGGTAGCGGCGACGGACGATTCCTCCGCTGTTACTTTAATCAACAGCGGCCTGTACGGTTCCAGCTTCAAGGACGGCGAAATCCAGATGACCCTGCTCCGCTCCCCCGGGTATTCCGGCCATCCGATCTATGACCGCGTCTTTATGGAGCAGGACCGCTATTCTCCCCGAATCGACCAGGGTGAACGCCTCTTTACCTTCTGGCTGAATGCCGGGCAAAGAGAAGAACGATTCCAAAATATCAGCCGCGAGGCTGAAACCAAGCATCAAAAACCGTTTATCCTGTCCTTCTTCCCCTCAGGCGACGGCGAGGAACCCGAGCAGCTTTATTCCATCGACAACCCTGTCCTGACCGTTTCCGCCCTGAAGCTTTCTGAGGACAGCAGCAGCTATATCCTGCGGCTCTTTGAACCGACTGGCTCTGCACAGGACGCTGTTCTAACATGTCCTGCCCTTGGCATGGATTATAAGCTATCTATGCAGCCCTTTGAAATTAAGACGCTGAAAATTGATCCTGTTTCTAAAACAGTCACCGAAACCAACCTGCTGGAACGTGCATAAACGCGCCTAATAGAAACGGTTCCAGTCATCATATGCAGCGCAGAAAGGAAAATCGTCTCAATGAGAAATCAATTAATCATGAAATATCCCGCAAGCTGGCACGGCAACATGTGGCGGGAAGCCATGCCTGTCGGCAACGGTGAAATAGGGGGGCTGGTATACGGCGGCGTATACAAGGAAATCATCGCCCTGTCCCACGGTAAGCTCTGGTGGAAAAGCGTCGATTCCCCCATGCCGGACGTCAGCGATACCCTTGCCGAAATGCGCCGTCTGCTGTCAGACAACAAAGTCGCAGAAGCGGAACGTCTGATGTGCCAGGCAATCAAAGAAAACGGCTACAATGCGCGAAACGCCTCCCCTCTGCCGCTGGGTGATTTAACAATCCTGACCCATACGGAAAAAGGATTTTCTAAATACCGCCGGATTCTTGATATGGAAAGCGGCGAGGCTTCGGTCTCCTGGCAGGAGGACGGCAGCCAGTTTACCCGAAGCTTTTTTATTTCCCGCTGCAATGATGCCGCCTGCTGCCGGTTAACCGTCCAGGGCGACGGCTTTATCAACGCCGACTTTTCTTTAGATATCCACGATACCGAAACCCTGGACGATAAAAATGCCCTGCAAAATATCGAAAGAATCGCCGAAAACCACTGTATCAAATACGCTGTTACCAATGATGACGGTTCCGACTTCGGCGCAGTTGCCTATCTCCTGCATGATGGTATGGAATCCCATACTCAGGATACCGTCTGCGTAAGACAGGCGAAATCCATTACTGTTTTTTTAAAGGTATTCATCAATGGCAGCCGCCATACCGCTTGGCCAAAACTGCAAACAGAATTATCCCGATTGAACGATTACTCCTATGAATTGGAAAAACATAAAAAAAACCATTCCGAACTGTTCAACGCCGTCCATTTTGATCTCGGCAGCAAGGAACATCTTTTGTCAAACGAGGAATTATTGCTGGACGCTTATCAGGGGCAGGCTCCCGTTGAATTAATCGAAAAAATGTGGTCGTTCGGCCGGTATCTGCTCATCTGCGCCTCCAGAGAAAACGCCTATCCGTGCCATCTGTACGGCCTGTGGGCCGGATGCTATAACGCCATGTGGGCTTTTAATATGTTTAACGTCAATCTGGAGATGATTTATTGGCAGGCTCTTTCCGGGAATATGCCCGAACTGCTGCTGCCTGTCTTCACCTATCTGGAAAATAAAATGGACGATTATCAGGAAAACGCAAAAAAGCTATTCGCATGCCGCGGTATCAATATCCCTTCGGTCAGTACTCCGGAATCCGGCCTGCATAAATGCATCGCTCCGCACATTGTCCATTGGACCGGCGCAGCCGGCTGGATGTGCCAGCACTATTTTGACTACTATCTGCATACCGGCGATACTGCGTTCCTCAAAGACCGCGCTATGCCTTTCATGTACCAGACTGCTCTGTTTTATGAGGATTATCTGACCCTGGATGAAAACGGTTTCTTTGTTTCCTGCCCTTCCAACTCTCCGGAAAATACGCCAAAAAACATCAAGGAGGCACTGCACCGGGAATCAGAAGTCGTTGTCAACGCCACCATGGATTTTGCTATTTTAAAAGAACTGCTTACCAATCTCATCAAGGGCGCCGAAATCACCGGAACCTACCTTGAAAAAATCCCCCATTGGCAAAATATGAAAAAGCATATCCCGCCCTATCAGGTCAATCCCGACGGGTCGGTCAGGGAATGGATGCATCCCTTTTATCAGGATAATAACGAACACCGGCATCAGTCCCATATTTACCCTGTCTTTCCGGGCACGGAAATCACCTGCTCAGACCCACAGTTTCCCGCTTTCAAAAAAGCGATCGAAAATCGAAAAGCTGTCGGTTTAAAAGACCAGACCGGCTGGTCTCTCGCCTATATGTCCAATGTCTACGCCCGCATGGGGGATGGCAATTCCGCCCTGGAATGCCTGGATTTACTGGCCAGGTCTACTCTCCTGAGCAACTTCATCACGGTACATAACGACTGGAGAAGGATGGGGATTGCCGTTTGCGGGGATTTGCGTTCCGCTCCCGTTCAAATTGACGCTAATATGGGCTTCACCGCCGCTATCCAGGAAATGGCTGTTTTTTCTACGGACGCGGAACTCTTTCCTTTCAACGCTTTGCCCGAAAGGTGGAAGCAAGGAAAAATCGGCCCGCTTCTCACCAGAACCAACAGCAAAGTCTCCCTTTGTTGGGACATGGACGCAAAAACCGGCACGATTTCGCTTGAACAGGTATCTTCTTCTCACTCTTTCCGGCTTGTTCTGCCTGAGGCTGCCCGCTTTTTATCAAACGGCCGGAACGTAATGGAGCTTTCATTAAAACCGGGCGAATCCGCTTGTTTGGATATTCGGTTTGTTTCGCCTTAACAGCACGGGACATCATGTAATTTGAATGATTGAAACAAATGCATAAAAAAACCGTCTGCCGCCAAAGCTAAATAGGGCGGTGAACGAATATGAATCAAAATTTTCCGGGAAGCGTATATTATGAACCCGCTTCCCTGCAATATGAACTTGGACAACGCCTGATTGCAAAATATAAGCAGTCGGGCGTTCCCTGTTTTGAAATTGAGAACCATAACAATATTGAGCTGATGCGGAAAAAGCCGAACCAAGAATTTCCCAAAATGAAAAACAGCCTGATTATCGGCATCCGCAAAACGCACAAATATGTGCCAAACGCCAAAACGTCCGATTTTTTGGTGCCTTATACCTCGTCGGGCTGCAGCGCCATGTGCCTGTACTGCTATTTAGTATGCAACTACAACAAATGCGCCTACCTGCGCGTATTTGTCAATCGGGAGCAGATGCTGGAAAAGCTGATTAAGACGGCGAACCAGGCAGATCGGCCTCTCACCTTTGAAATTGGCAGCAATTCCGATTTGGTGCTGGAAAACACCATTACCGGCAACCTGCCCTGGACCATCGAGCGTTTTGGACAGCAGGCAAAGCAGGGCTTTATCACCCTGCCCACCAAATTCGATATGGTGGACGGCCTGCTCCCGCTTGACCATAAGGGAAAAACCATAATCCGTATGAGCGTCAATCCCCCTCAAATTATCCAGCGGGTGGAATTTGGCACTTCTCCCCTTTCCGGCAGGATCGATGCTGTAAACAAGCTCTGTGAGGCCGGATACCAAATTGGGATTTTGATCGCGCCGGTTATTCTGGTTGATAACTGGAAGGAGCTTTATACCCGCCTTGTGGAAGAGCTTGCCGGCCGGCTCAGCCAAAAGGCCAAACAATCGGTCTTTTTTGAAATTATTTTTATGACCTACAGTTATGTCCATAACGCCATCAACACCGAGGCCTTCCCCAACGCAATACAGCTCTACGACCCCAAAATGATGACCGGCCGCGGTCGCGGCAAATACATGTACAAGCCCGCTCTCCGTGAGGACGGCGAACAATTTTTCCGCCAGCTGATGAAAATGCATTTTCCGGATAACAGGCTTTGGTACATTGTGTAAATGAACAACTATACTTTGGTGAACAGTTGTTTTCGGCTTTTTGCTTTACAAATCAAAGTATTTATAGTATACTGTTCAATATAGAATTGTTAAATACTGGTTATTTTACCTATCAGGAATTGGAATTCCCAAACCTGTTCCAGGGCCATAAACATGCCCGCTGTATCCTACCTATAAGGAATTGGAATAACGTGCCGTCGGCATGACCGTTCAGCCAGCTTAAGATAAGCAATGGTATCATAGCAGTTTTATAGCTATGATACCAGATGGCGCATATGAAATTTATTTTTACCTCTACGTCTTTGATTCGTATGCACAACTTTTGCCGCCCTCCCGGCTGCATTCTTGTACAGAAAATCCAAATCGCTTCAAAATCCCGAAATTTGATTGACTTTTGCAATATTCCTGTTATACTTAAACTGATAATAGAATAGGATAAGCAGGGGGATTCATTCAGTCTTATCCAATATTGAAACTATTTTTTCAAATTTGTAGTCATTTTAAGTCTTGTATCGTATACGTATATAAGAGGACATACGATGAGAAAAATGGAGGTTAAAATGGCGAAAAAACACAGAATTTATTATATACTGTTACTGACTGCTTTGATTTTAACGATTTCTGCATTTACAACAGGATTTTTTGTATTTTCCAGCGGCGCCTCATATCAGGCGCAGTGCGCCCAGCTGATTAATGAAAAGCTGCCGCCGGACGCTGAAATCGTTTCCTTCAGCGATACGCACAACGGATTTTTATCGGACGGCGAAACGCTGGCTGTCGTTCGGCTGACGGATGAGCAGGAACGGGATTTTGTTTATGGACAAGGGGTATATGCCACTTGGGATGTCCTGAACCGTTCTCTCAATGAAAAGCTGTTCGGCGCGGGAGATTTTTCTTATTTTTATGAAAAAATCCCATTTAACCAGATACAAAAAGGATACTACACCATTAGCGACAAACAGGCTGAACGTGGTAAGCCAACTAAGATTGCCGGAATCTTTAACCGCAATGCAGTTCATTTTACCATGGGCATTTATGATATGCAGAACAATCTGTTATATGTCTATGCGCTGGATATCAATCATAATATCACACCTCGCCTTCCTAAAAGATGATACTGAGAGCATTTGTCAATACCGTAATCACGATTACGGTATTGTTTTGTTTGTCCCGTTTTTTTCATCTTTTGTGCCCTACAAGATCTATTTTTATCCATACCGGAAAAAATACCAAAGTCCTGCGCTGGATTTTTATATTTTATGTTGTTTTTTTGCTGATGATTACCGTGTTTCGGCAAAACTTTGATTTTCAGAATTTTTTTCAAAATGGAACACTCAATTTGTCGCCTTTTACCGATTTATTTCGTATATTGAATGAGGGAGATATAAAAAGCTTCATCTATTTATGCGGCGGCAATATCGTCTGGTTTATCCCATTTGGACTATTGTTCCCCCTGCTGTTCCCCAGCCGCCCAAATGGTTTTTCCGTTCTGCTGTCCGGATTCCTGCTGTCCCTGCTGATTGAATTTTTGCAATATGCCTTTGGGACAGGCGTAAGTGAGACGGATGATTTGATTCTAAATTCCGCGGGCGTCCTGGTTGGGTATCTTTTGTATCTTTGTTTTATCAGGAGGAAACAAGATGAGCTTTTATGATAAGGTGTACGAGGTTGTCAGAAAAATCCCCAAGGGGTATGTAATGACCTATGGGCAGGTAGCCCTGCTCTGCGGCAATCCCCGCGCCAGCCGCGCGGTTGGATATGCCCTGCATGTCAATCCATATCCCGGGGTGATCCCCTGTCACAGAATAGTCAACCGTTTTGGATACCTCAGCGGCGGGGTTCGGCGGTATCGACGTTCAAAAAGAACTTTTAGAACAGGAAAACGTCGAAGTCAGCGATGATTATAAGGTGGATTTGGACAAGTACCTCTACCGGCCTTAAATGGAACTCCCCGATTGGAGTATAAGTATGGCAGGTTTGGAATATTTGGTGTTTTTTCCTTTTATCGTTTTGTTTCAGGTGTATGCCTGGCATTGTTATCACAAAAATAAATTAACTGTGCGGGTTCGGCATATGGTGTGGAGCAGTCTGTTTTTTGTGTACCTGCTTGCCGTTATCGAAATCACAGGACCGGGTGACTTTAGGGATATCGGCCGGTACGGACAGCTGATCCGGCCGGAGGAAATCAATCTGGTTCCTCTGCGCTGGGCCTCGTTTTTTGGCCTGACGGCGAACCTTTTGTTATTCATGCCGCTCGGCTTTTTCCAAAAGCTGCTGTGGAACCGTTCCCTGTGTTCTGCTGCGGCAACCGGCTTTTCCTTTTCCCTGCTGATTGAAATCAGCCAGCTTGTCAACCGCCGTTCTACCGATATCGACGACCTTTTGGCTAATACCTTAGGGGTCGTTCTTGGTTGGTTCCTTTGCCGTTTCTTGTTCCACAACAGCAGGAAAAAATATCAGCCATGCGGGTATCCGCCTTTCTTTCTGCGCCATGCTGAACAGTTTTCCATTGTGCTGATGTTCGCGGTGAATTTTTTGGTCAGACCTTTATTTCGATATTTTCATTGATATAGGAGCCATACAAAAACCCCCGTCAGAGTTTCTGACAGGGGTTTTTGTATGAATAACATTTACGGGATTGACTCTGGCGCCGGTTTAGGCAGCCTTAAATGCACGAGATTTTCGATAGCATTTACAAATTGACTTAGCTTAACCGATCATCCAGTTCGGTAAAGGCTTCAAAAATAGCGGCAGCGTTTTGAACCGGTATTTCAGGATGAGTGGCTTGGCACGCGCTAAGATATCGCCGCCGTTTTTGCCCATCTCCCGGCGGAGCCTGCGGATTTCCGCCTTTATCTCTTCCTGTGTGCCAAAGCGGATCGTGCTTTGAGAGCCGAACATCCGAAAAATTCTATTTTATCTCCCCATTTTGCTTTGAGTCCATAGGGATACAACCGGTCGCCGTATACATGTCCTTTAAAAACTGCCAAACCGCTTTTGTATCTATACCAATTTATTTCGTTACGTTCAGCTGTTTCAGCGCCAGATTCAGCGGCTCGTCATAGATAGAATCCAGCTCGTCTGTCTGGCGTACGATCTCCAGCTGGGTTCCCTGGTCTAAATATCCGCTCGGTACAAGACCGTTGTTTTCCTGAAACGCCTTAACTGTTTCCACCGTCTGCCTGTCGTACATCGGGCTGTAAACATCCTTGATATAGTAGCCCGCAAGGGACAGTCTCTTTTTCAGCCCCGCGACTTTATCTGCAGCAGTCAGCGGAGCAACCGGCAAATAGTCTTCGATCGGTTCAATATCCGTATTGTCCCTGACCTTTTTTAAAGAAGCCTCCGCCTTGATATCCGGCGCAAAGCCCTCTTCGGGCACCGGATTGCCGGAGGGTCCCAGCACCTCGGCAACCGAAATGCCTATCATACCATTGAGGCGCTCTTCCAAAGCGGGATTGTTAAAGCTGTCCATCGACCGTAAAATCTGCATAACCCGCTTCCCATAAGTATTGCCGCCAATGACCGTACAGGCGTTGTTTTCCCGCAGCGCCATGGTCAGTATTTCAGAGGCGCTCGCTGAATTTTTATCGGTCAGCAGCACCACCTCGTATTTCAGCCGGGTCAGCTCCGAATGGGATGCATAAGAAGCGCTGAAATCCCCGGTCCGGGAGCGGATATCGACAATTTTGCTTCCATGGGGCAAAAACAGTTCACTGATTTTCTCACAGGCGTCCACACTTCCGCCGCCGTTGCCCCTCACGTCGAATATGACCTTTTTCACGCCCCGCGCGTCAGCCTGTTTTAGTACCCGTTCAATCTGCTTTTCCGACTCAAACACAAACTGGTCGAACATAATATAAATTGAGTCGCCGATAAACCGGTAATTCACCGTCGTATTCTCAAATTCCGCTTTTGCGGCTGTGATATCCAGCAGCTCCGGAGTACCCACTCTTTTTATGGTAAAGCGGACCTCTGTTCCATAATCCCCGGCCAGCATTTCGGTAACCGTATCCATTTCGCTCACCGCTTCCACGCTTTCGCCATTGATAGCTACAATAATATCTCCCGCCTGCAGTCCGGCGCGGGCCGCGGCGGAATCACTGTAAACATCCGCAATCACCAGCCCCTGACCGGCTAACTGCATGCTGATACCAAACCCGATATTTGAGCTTGCCAGCAATTGATTCATATGCGCCGTTTCCGCCTCGTCATAATATTTGCTATAGGGGTCGAGGCAGTTAAACGCGGCTTTGACAAACTCCTCAAGCCGGCTCTCGTCTGCGAGCAGCGCGTCATATATCACCTGTTTATAGGCGTATTCCGTTTCGCTTTCCGGCACAGATAAGCCGCAGGTTTCCACTACGCTTTTGTATATCGTTAAAAAATCGACCCGGTATACATAGTTATAGTTGATCACCCGGCACATCCAGTCGAAAATATCAATTGCTTCCGAGCCGGGCAGAACGGTATAAACTGCCGGGCCGTCCTTTAAAACAAGACCCTCGTCCGCAAACGCGCTGCCGGAGAGCAGGATTGCCATAATCAGTAACAGGCTTACAATTTTACTTCCTTTTTTCATCGGTTTTGCCTCCTGTCATTGTACTTTACACCGTCCCCCATTTTTTTGCTTTACATATGCTCCGGACAGGTTACGCCAAGGACGGTCAAACCGTTGCGAATGACCGTTCTGACGCAGTCAATCAGCTTGAGCCGCGCCAATGTCAGCGCTCTATCGTCATTTTTGACCCGGCAGGCGTTATAGAACGAATGGAACGCTGATGCCAGGTCAATTGTATATTTGGTAATCCTGGACGGGTCAAGGCTTTCGCCCGCCGCCGCTAATTCCTCCGGAAACTGCATCAAAAGCTTCAGAACTTCCATTTCTTCTTTTTCACAAAGCAAAGACGGGTCAATTTCGGAAAAATCAGGAACAGAAATCCCCTCGCCCGCAAGCAGGCTGATAATCGAACAGATACGCGCGTGTGCGTACTGAACATAATAGACTGGATTTTCATTTGACTGCTCGACTGCTAAATCAAGGTCAAAGTCAAAATGGCTGCTGGGCGAACGCATATTGAAGAAAAAGCGTGCCGCGTCCGTTCCGGTTTCCTCCAACAGGTCGTTGAGGGTATGGGCTTTTCCCGTCCGCTTGGATACCCTGACCACTTCGCCGTCACGAATCAGCCGAACCAGCTGCATCAGCACAAACACCAGCCGGTCGGGATCGATGGACAGCACCTCCATGGCGCCTTTCATTCTCGCAGTATGTCCATGATGGTCCGCGCCCCATACATCAATGACCCTGTCAAAACCGCGGGTCACAAACTTATTCCGGTGATACGCGATATCTGCCGCGAAATAAGTTGGGATCCCGTTATTGCGTACCAGTACCTCGTCCTTTTCGCCGCCGAATTTAGTTACCGCCAGCCAAACGGCGCCCTCTTTTTCATAGGTATAGCCCAATTTTGTTAAATCATCGATTGTTTTTTGTACCTCGCCGCTTTCATACAGCGAGCTTTCCCGGAACCAGACGTCGTAATAGATACGGAAGTCCTTCATGGTCTTTTCCATTTTTTCCAGGTTCCTTTTGAGGGAATAATCCACCAGCGCTTTGCGCCGCATTTCGGAATCCTCCTCTAAATGCTGATCGCCGTAAAGCCCGATATATTCTTCCATCATTTGCGTAATATCGGCGCCGTGATACCCATCCTCCGGAAAAGGAACCTTATCCTCACCCAGAAAATGCTGTAAATACCGCGCTTCCAGTGAATTTCCGAACTTTTCGATCTGGTTGCCCGCGTCATTTACATAAAATTCGCGGCAGACGTCATAGCCGCTCCAGTCAAGCGCTGCCGCCAGCACATCCCCGATTGCGCCGCCGCGCGCGTTGCCCACATGCATCGGGCCGGTCGGGTTAGCGGAGATAAATTCCACCATGACCTTTTGGCCTTTTCCCAAATCTGTCCGGCCGTACTGTTCCTGTTCCCTGTCAATATCCGCAAGGGGCTGGTACAGCCACTCTGGTTTCATATAAAAGTTGATAAATCCCGATCCGGCGATTTCCACTTTTTCAATGTCCGGCCCGTTCAGTCCGTCCGTCAAAATTTCGGCAATGGCGCGCGGCGCCATTTTGGCGGGTTTGGCAAGCCGCATACAGACGGTGCTTGCAAAATCGCCGTTGCCCTTGTCCTTTGGAATTTCGACCTGCGCGCAAACGCCTGCGCATTGTTCCGGCAGTTTGCCCTGCTGTACAGCCTTGTCCAGCGCCTGCTGCACCAAGACCGATAATGCCGCTTTGGTTTCCCTGATTTGATTGCTCATATTAGCTTGTCCTTTCTTTAATCCGGATACACAGGCTGTTTTTGCACTGTGTCATTTCATTGAATTCCGTTACAAAGTCAATGCAAATTTCGCCGCCCCAGCTGTGCAGGTCAGCCTTGACCGCACTGGCGGTGACTGCCATGCTGAAATCCCCGTAAGGCGAGCTGTAATATCCGATATGTTTTTTTCCCTTTTCATATACTAAGGTATGGTTGTTGCTGCCGCTGCGATTGACTTCTACCGCGCCGCCGCTGACCGATATTTCGGTTTTGGTGCCTTCCATACCGATAATTTCCGATTCTTCATAGGAAATATACGACTGTTCTGCCGTATATTCATATTTGCCGTTTGTGACAAATTCGGTTTCTTCCTGTTCTCCTTCAAAGCTTTGCAGCCCTTTTACCGTAATCAAAACATCCTTTATCATGTATTGCTCCATTCTTTTTTCTAAAACCGTTCGATATCAACCTTTTCGACATGACCTTGTATGTCGCGGTTTAAAAACAGACCGCCTAAACGCGAAAAATTTTCTACGCTGTCGCTGACATAGTAGCGGTATACCGGCATTTTGCCCTCCCGGCATTGTTGTCCGGAATCCGTTAAAAACCCTTGGACGCGCCGCGCGCATTCCGCGCCCGAATCAATTAAGGTGACGCCGTCCCCCATAATTTCCCCGATGATTTTTTTTAATAAGGGGTAATGGGTGCAGCCTAAAATCAAGGTGTCTACCTCCTTGAATTGACCTAAATAATCCCTTGCTATCAGGCGGGCGGCTTCGCTCTGCGCATAGCCGTTTTCTACCAGCGGTACAAACATCGGACAGCTTACCGGCTGAGCCTGCATACCGGCGTTATGCAGCAGTTTTTCATAGGCGCCCGAACGGATCGTGCCCTCGGTGCCGATAATCCCGATACGGCCGTTTTTGGTGGCTTTTGCTGCGGCCTGAACCGCGCTTTCTACTACACCGATGACCGGTATTTCGCTTTGGATATGCGGCAATGCGACCGAGCTGGCAGTGCCGCAGGCGCAAATAATGATTTTGATGTCAAAGGATTTCAAAAACCGGATATCCTGCATGGTGTATTTGATAATGGTTTCTTCCGACCGGCTTCCATAGGGCACGCGGCCGGTGTCGCCAAAATAGACGATATCCTCCCCTGGCAGTACCTCCATGAGCTCCCTGACCGCGGTCAGCCCGCCAAGACCGGAATCAAATACCCCGATTGCCTTGTTATTCATTTGCTTCACTCGCTAACTCTATCAATTGGTCCAGCAGCTGGCTGTATGTAATCCCCTCGTACATCCTGAGCTGCGGGTACATGCTGATGCTGGTAAACCCGGGAATGGTATTGAGCTCGTTGACATACACGCCCTTGTCATTGACAAAAAAGTCGGCTCTCGACAAACCCTTGCATCCAAGCGCTCGGTATGCTTTAACAGCCGCCTCCTGTACTTTTTTGGTTGTTTCCGCGTCCAGCTTTGCCGGATATTCCGTCTTGGTTTCGGACACGTATTTTGCGTCATAGTCGTAAAAATCGCTGTCCGGCAGGATTTCACCCAGTACCGACACGCTGATATCATCGTTGCCCATGACGGCGCATTCGATTTCATGCCCCGACAGGGTTTCCTCGATCAACACCTTCCGGTCGATTCCGGCGGCCTGTTCTACCGCCGCTTTCAGCTGTTCTTCATTGTATACCTTGGACACCCCAAGCGACGAGCCGGTATTGGCCGGCTTTACAAACACCGGATAGGTAAATTTCGATTCCACCTGTTGTGCAATCTCGCAAAAAGGCGTCTGCTTCACATCGTCAAAATAGATAAAATCCGCCTGGTTCAGTCCGGCGTCCGCAAAGATGATTTTAGAAAACACTTTATCCATACCATTCGCGCTGGCCGCAACGCCGGGCCCTACATATGGGATACCCGCCAGCTCCAGCAGCCCCTGCACCGTTCCGTCCTCGCCGTACAGCCCATGCAGCACCGGAAATACAACGTCCACATAAATCCGGCTCACGCCGCCGTCCGGCTCAAACACCAAAATGCCATGATCCTCCCGGTCCGGCGAAAGCACCGCTTTTTTCAGTCCGTCCTTCAGCCATTTTTCCTGCCGCATTTCCTCTATACCGCCATCGAACAGGTACCATTTTCCGTCCCTGCTGATACCGATTTTTATCACGTTATATCGTTCCGCATCCAGATTTTCCGCAACATAGCTTGCCGAAACGCAGGACACGCCGTGCTCGCAGGAAAGCCCGCCGAACAGGACGCACACGTTTTTCTTACTCATGCCACCAACCCTCTCAAAATCGTTCTCTTATTTATGTTATTCGTCCTGCTCCCAATTATGATACACATTCTGCACGTCGTCGTTGTCCTCCAGCATATCGATCAGCTTGTTCATAAACAAGATATCCTTTTCATCGGTCAGCTGGGTATACGTCTGCGGCACCATCTCCACCTCAGCCGATGCAAATGCATATCCCTGCCCCTCTAAATAATCGCACACCGCGCTAAAGTCCTCCGGCGCCGTTGTGATTTCAAAGAAATCGTCCTCCGCATTAAAATCGTCCGCTCCGGCTGTCAATGCGTCGTCCATCACCTTTTCCTCGTCCAAACCGTCCTTTTTCTCAATCACAATAATGCCTTTTTTATCGAACATGAATCCAACACATCCGGTCTGTCCCAGATTCCCGCCGAATTTATCGAAATAATGGCGCACCTCGCCCGCCGTCCGGTTTCGGTTATCGGTCAGGCATTCCACAATTACCGCCACGCCGGAGGGGCCATACCCCTCGTATGTGATTTCTTCGTAATTTGCGCCGTCGTTATCCCCCGCCGCCTTTTTGATGCTTCGGAAGATGGAATCGTTCGGCATATTATTCGCTTTCGCCTTTGCAATCGTATCCTTCAGCTTGGTATTGGTTTCCGGATCGGGGCCGCCCGCCTTTACTGCAACTGCCAGCTCGCGTCCTAATTTTGTAAAGATTTTGCCCTTCTGCGCGTCAGATTTCTCTTTCTTGTGTTTTATGTTAGACCACTTTGAATGTCCCGACATTGTTCTAAAACCTCCCAAATTTCTTTCTTACATTCTTTTCAGAGAACATTTTTATTATTATATCATAGGTGCAAGCCGCCTATCGGCTTGCTTCACACCGATTCAATAAA
>ERZ773194.2911-NODE-2911-length-15398-cov-10.090204_pt1 | contig 15398 bp, 10 predicted proteins | sample MGYA00511240_ERZ773194 | MGnify/ENA primary metagenome ERZ773194 (study PRJEB29015, sample SAMEA2737774) | human gut metagenome | biome: human gut; feature: human-associated habitat; material: faeces | place: China | collected 2012 ... | reverse complement strand
CGAAATTTATCTCACTTTCTCGAAGTCTGACAGCGTGTAGAAATTTGTAATTGGACTTTTTCTACACGCTGAAAGGTGTTGCATCAGCAACACCTTTTTTATATATTTTATTTAACATTATGTACTTTAATGTTTATATAATCATTAGCATTTGCATAATAAATGTCTAAAAATGTTCAGAGTTTGTGAACTTATTATGTATAAACTATTGCAAAATATTATATCTTGTGCTATATTAGCATTAGAGTACTGTTTGAATAATTATCATAAATTGGAGGAATTAAAAAGTGAAAGTAACATTCAAAAAGCTATTCGCATGCCTTATGGCTTTGATTATGGTGATGACTGTAACCCCATTCACAGCCGTTACCGCTTCGGCCGCTGAGGCAAAAAGCTCAAACATTGCGGAAACTGAGGCTAAATACAAAACAGCCCCATCAACAACGTTTACCGCCAAGAAGGGTATGAGTGAGGTTTCTTGGCTCAACAGCAGTGAAGTAACTACAACTGAAGGAACAACTTATAAGCAGTCTTTTGCTCCGTCATCAAATGTACTTTATTGGCCGAGCGCTTATGTGGGAACAACAACTAATCTTGACGAGGGCGCAAACAGACTTAATTTAAAAATGTTTTATCCGTCGGCAGTATTGCTTTGGGACGGTAAAACAGACGTTTATATGCCTATTATGGCACTTGCTCAAAATACACAAAAAAGCAATCCTTTGGCATTTGACTCCGGCAGAACAATTTTTTATGCGGCACCTTATGATTTTGAACGTTTAAATGCTGCTACATCTCCTGCTCACAGTACGGATTTTTATGCTGATGAATGGCGTGGTGTTACCGGTTCGAAAAATGAGAATTTTACATTGACCAGATATTCTGACGGCTCAATTTTTGGATTTGCTGCTGAAGTATTAACTTCGTTTATTTTCAAAGGCGAAGGCGCAGGTAAATGCTATAATTTCGGATTATCATGGGAAAATGATGCCGCAAGTTTTCTTCACGTTGACAGTGGCATAACATTTGATTCAAACGGCTACTTAGCTAAAAAACTCTATTGGACAACTAATTCATACAGTGATCCGGAGAAGTTTAATACATCTCAGGATAACAACTCTTGGCAGTCAAGCTCTACAATTTATGTAGTAAACTATGAGCCTGTTGCTGATGCTGCAAATGAAGCGGCAGAATATTTAAAAACTTTAGTTCAAACAGATTATACTCCTGAAGCGGTTAATGCATACTATGATGCTGTTACGGCTCTATATGATTTTGACCCTAACACTTATTTTGACCAAAATGACGGTAAATCCGCAACTGATCTTGAGGATGTTGCTGTTCGTGTAGGTAAGTGCACAACGGAAATTAAAAAACTTGTTGATAATTATAATGTTGCAAAGCAAAATCTTGAAAACAGTAAGCAATACCGTATTTCGTTTACAGATGTAAACGGTACTCTTGTTGCTGACCACTACTACAAGGCCGGCGAAACCATTATTCAGCCAAAGCTTGATAGTGATAAGTTTATAAATACAGACCCTGAAGGTCATTATACTGCTTCTTATAAATGGCAGCCTGCAATTTCAGCTACTGCTACAGCTGATGTAAGGTATGTTGAAAAAGCAGTAATTCCTGCTAAAACACCGCATGAATATCCTGCAAATTATACTCCTGTATATCAAGATGGCAAATATGCACATACACGCAAATGTGCATTGTCTGATTGTGGTTATATTGATTGGGCATATTGCACATTCGTAAAGGATGAAGAAAAATCTAAAGACGCAACTTGCACAACTGATGAAGTCCTTGTAAAGAAATGCTCGGTTTGCGGTCAGTCTTATACCGATAACGTTAATAATAAAAAGAAACTCAATCATGATATGCAGTTGGTAAAAACAGTTGCACCTACATGTTCCGATGAAGGTTATGATTTATATAAGTGTTCAAGATGTGATGTGACTGAAAAAAGAAATATTGTTCCTGCAATTTCCGGAAGTCACGATTGGCAGTTTACTAAAACCGTTGCCCCTACTTGCAACGAGAAAGGTTATGACCTTTATACATGCAAGAAATGTAAATCAACTAAAAAGGAAAATATTCAGCCAATCAATCCATCTAATCACAAATTTATAAAAACAAACACTGTAGCACCTACTTGCACTACAGGCGGCTATGACGTTTATACTTGTGAGCGTTGCGGTAAAACGGAGCATAGAAACGAAGTTCCGGCTATCGCAGGTGGCCATACATATCAGTTTACAAAGACCGTTGCTCCAACTTGCACAGAGCAAGGCTACGACGTTTATACTTGTTCAAAGTGCGGCAATACCGAAAAGAGAAATGTAAAGCCGATTGATTCATCAAATCATAATTACACTGTAAAGGTTGTCGCTCCGACTTGTACTGAAAAGGGATATACAAAATATACCTGTTCACGTTGCGGTAATACATATAATGATAATTACATTAACGCATCCGGCCATTCATTTACAAATTATGTTCTTGACGGCAACGCAACCTGTACTCAAGACGGCACGATGACAGCTCAGTGTGACAAATGTAACGAAACTAATACAATCCCAGCTCCAGGTTCAAAACTCGGTCACGATTATGCGCAAACTGTTACTCCTGCTACTTGTGTTTCAGGTGGATACACAACTTATGTTTGCACAAGATGTAATGACACTTATGTAGGAAATTATGTCGATGCTATCGGCCATAGTTATAATAATGTTGTTACTCCTCCAACCTGTACGGCAGGCGGATATACAACGCATACTTGTGTAAGAGGCGACAGCACATATGTTGATTCTCAAACTTCACCTCTCGGTCATAGCTATGCTGCAACTGTAGTTGCCGCTACAACAACGTCACAAGGCTATACAGTATATACTTGTACACGTTGCGGCGTTAATTATGTAAGCGATTACACACCTGTATTGCCGGCTCTTACTCCGAGTGAAGACAAAATTGCTAAAGAATACGGAGTCGATGCTAAAACAGCTCAGGAAATTAATTACATTTTTATCACTAATAATGTTTCAAGCGATACGGCTTCTTTGACCGAAAGCAAAATGACTGCTAAACCTCCTAAAGGTGACGGCGATTATAAAGGCTCAAACTTCGGACTTTTAAGAGCGCAAACCACTAAACTTAAAAAGAACAGTGTTACCGTTAAATGGAATAAGGTTAAAAATGCAGACGGTTATATTGTTTACGGTGCTAAGTGCGGTGCCAAGAGTAAATATAAGGTTCTTAAGGTGGTTTCAGGTAAGACTACATCCTACACTCATAAAAAGCTTAAGAAAGGCACATATTATAAATATAATATCGTAGCATTTAAATATGTAAACGGTGTTAAGGTTACACTCGCTGCTTCTAAAAAGATTCACGCAACAACTCTTGGCGGTAAATACGGTGTAGCAAAGGCAGTTAAGCTTAATAAGAGTAAGGTAAAAATCAAAAAGGGCAAGACCTTTAAGATTAAAGCTTCTGAAATTAAGAAGGATAAGAAAATTAAGAGGCACAGAGCTATTTGCTATGAATCTTCAAATACTAAGATTGCCACAGTAAATTCAAAAGGCAAGATTAAGGCTAAGAAGAAGGGCAAATGCACAATTTATGTATACGCTCAAAACGGTGTTTATAAGACTGTGAAGGTAACAGTTAAATAAAAATCAATAGTTTTGCAGAGGCGGTTGAAAAACTGCCTCTGTTTTTTATTTGACTACGAAATAAATATACCCACCATAAGTTAAAAGGAGCAGTATTCCTTGCCATCTTTGGAATTTTTGCGTTATTATCGTCGGCAAAACCGCAATGCAAATAACTATAAGGCATATTTTCATATCCATACTTACGCTTGAGGCAGAAACTGCAAGTTCACCGCTCCCTCTTGCTATTGAAATTAATGAGCAAAGCGGAAGAATTAATGTTAAATCAATAATGTTTGCACCGAGTATGTTGCCTGCCGAAAGTGTTCCGGATTTCTTTTTGAGCGCCGACAGTGCCGTTACAAGTTCCGGCAGGGAAGTGCCTATTGCAACTGCAATTACGCTTATCACCCTTTGCGAAATGTGTAAGTTTTTTGCTATTTGAGTTCCTTGCGATACAAGAAGTCTTGCGCCTATAACTATTCCTATTGCGCCGAAAATAAATAAAACAGTACAAAGCACTTTTTCTTTTACTGTAAACGTTTTATCGTTTTCATCGTTTTTTACTTCTTTTTTTATGCTTTTTATGTTTTCAAAAATAAATACTGCAAATACTGATATTAAAAGCGTAACACCTAATGCGGACAAAAAATAATATTCTTTGCTTTCACCTTTAAATTGTAATGTTTGTTTTTTTGTGATAACGCAGCCTATTATTAAAGATATAATTGCTAAAATCATTGAAATACCTTTAAAGAAAATGTCACGCCTTTTTATTTCAAAGGGCATAAAGGTTATGAAAAGTCCTAATATCAGTGCAGTGTTTGCCGTGACCGAGCCTATTGCATTGCCGACTGCCATATCGACGTTTTTGGCTACGGTTGCCTGAACGCTTACTATTATTTCAGGCAGAGTCGTAGCAATTGAAACGATTGTTGCGCCAATTATAAAATTAGGTATTTTAAGCATTTTTGCCGCTTGTGTTGCACTGTCTACAAAAATATCTCCGCCCTTGATTATTAAAAAAAGTCCGATAATAAAAAAGGTGTATGTAAAAATATTCGCCATATCTGTCCGCCTTAAAATTTAGTTGTGTTAAATGCTTATATATGTTATAATATTTCAGTTAATTAATATATGAGGTGACGTTATGTCTAAAAACAAAAAATTCACTCCTTTAATATTTATTCCTATTGCAGTGGCAGTATTCGTGTTAATCTTTCTTGCCGTAAGCGGTCATTTAACTAAAACCGAGGATATAAAAAAGCCTACTGCCGAAACCTCAATTTCAGTCGTTAATGATGAAACGACTGAGCCTACAAGCGCAAATACCGACGGCAAGGTTACTCTTTGCGCAGTTGGTGATAATCTTATTCACAACACCTTGATTGATGCAGGTAAGCAGGAGGACGGAAGCTACGACTATACTTGCCTTTATAAAAATATTGCTCCCGTTATTCAAAAATATGATATGTCCGTAATTGACCAGGAAACAGTTTTGGGCGGCTCTGAATTTGAATATACGGGTTATCCTGTTTTTAATTCTCCGCAAGAAATCGGCGACGCTGCTATTAAGGCAGGCTTTGATATTTTCAATTGTGCAAATAATCATATTATGGATAAAGGCTCTCAGGGCGTTATGAATGAAATTGATTATTTCAAAAAGCAAAAGGATATTGTTTACCTTGGCATTAACGAGGACGAGCAGAGTTATAACACTGTTAAATATTATGTAAAAAACAATATAACATTTGCGCTTCTTAATTATACCTATGGCACAAACGGCATTGACTTGCCAAGCGATAAGCCGTGGCTTGTTAATTTGATGAATAAGGACAAGGTTACTAAGGATATAAAAGAGGCAAGGGAAAACGCCGACGTTGTAATCGTGTTCCCTCATTGGGGAACGGAAAACAGCTTTGGTATATCTGATTATCAAAAGGAATATACCGAGCTTTTCAGTTCTCTCGGAGTTGACCTTGTTATCGGTTGTCACCCTCACGTTATTCAGCCGGTTAAAGAGGTTACTAATGACAAGGGGCATAAAATGCTTGTTTATTATTCTCTCGGTAATTTCATTTCTCATCAAATTGAAATTGACCAACTTTGCGGCGGTATGGCAAGTGTTGATATTGAAAAGAAAAACGGCGAAATCACAATTGAGGGCAAATTTGTACCGATTGTAACTCATTACAGCAGAACAGACAGCGGCAAATTTACATTTGACGTCTATAAGCTGAGTGACTATAATGAAGAGCTTGCCTCCTCGCATTCTCAAAAGGGCGGCACACCCGAATATTATAATAAGCTTGTTAAAAAGGTTGTGGATGAAAAATACCTCGATTTATCGAAATAGTCTATTTTTGTCATTTTGTATAAAAACTTTTAGCGTGAATTATTGCTCACGTGGTAAATTGACAAAATTGTATAAAATCGTTGACAAACGTAAATTTGCTGACTATAATGAAATTGTAGTAAGAACAAAGGCGTTCCGAGTGAATTCGGAGCGCCTGTTTTTTTGCTTTATTTTATTAAAACAAATTCTTAAGAGAGGAGTATTTACTATGAGTAAGTACACAAAGGAAGAAATCCTTAAAAGCGCACAGGAAAACGGCGTAGAATTTATCAGACTTCAGTTTACAGACGTTTTCGGCATTATGAAAAACGTTGCTATCACAAGCTCACAGCTTGAAAAAGCACTTGATAATGAGTGTATGTTTGATGGTTCGTCAATTGACGGCTTCGTAAGAATCAACGAAAGTGATATGTATCTTCATCCTGATTATGATACATGGACAATTTTCCCTTGGAGAAAGCACCAGAACGCTCAGACAGCTCGTCTTATTTGCTCTGTTTATTGTGCAGATAATGAGACTCCGTTCCTTGGCGACCCAAGAAACGTTCTTCAGAAGGTTATGAATGAGGCTGCTGAAATGGGCTATAGCTTTAACGTAGGTCCTGAATGTGAGTTTTTCCTCTTTAAGCTTGATGAGGACGGTAATCCGACAACTACAACAGGTGATGAGGGTGGTTACTTTGACCTTAACCCAATCGACCATGGCGAAAACTGCCGTCGTGATATTTGCCTTGCTCTTGAGGAAATGGGATATACAATTGAAGCATCTCACCATGAGGTTGCTCAGGGACAGCACGAAATTGATTTCAAGTTTGATGAGGTTATGACAAGTGCTGACCGTGTAATGACATTTAAGCACGTTGTTAAAACTTATGCTACAAAGCATGGCCTTCACGCAACATTTATGCCAAAGCCGATTTACGGTATTAACGGTTCAGGTATGCATACTAATATGTCACTTATGACTAAAAATGCTGAGGGCAAAACAATTAATGCTTTCTATGATTCTGAAAGCGAAGACGGTCTCAGCGATGTTGCTCATTACTTTATCGGCGGACTTCTTAAGCACGTTAAAGGTATTGCCGCTTATTCAAACCCGACTGTAAATTCATATAAGAGACTTGTACCGGGTTATGAAGCTCCTACTTATATCGTTTGGTCAGCATCTAACCGTTCTTGTCTTGTTCGTATTCCTGCCGCAAGAGGTATGGGTACTCGTGTTGAACTTCGTTGTCCTGACCCAACCTGCAATCCTTATCTTGAAATGGCACTTTGCCTTGCAGCCGGTCTTGACGGAATTAAAAACAAAATTGTTCCTGCTCCGGCAGTAGATTATAATGTATTTGACCTTTCAAATGAAGAACTTGAAGAAAGAGGCATTGATTGTCTTCCTGGCTCACTTGAAGAGGCTGTTAAGGCTTCAGAGGCTGACCCATTTGTTAAGGAAACAGTAGGCGAACACGTATTCAACGCATACACAGAAGGCAAGAAGGCTGAATGGGACGAATACAGAACAAAGGTTTCACAGTGGGAAATCGACAGATATATGGTTAATTATTAATTTTTACTTAACCCTCTCTTATGGCATTTATGCCATTTAGCCAAGCCGATATCATTTCGGTGTCGGTTTGGCTTATTTTTTCAGCACAATGGGGTGCGACAATGCAATTGCATTTGCCGCACCCCGTTTTTTTATTTCTTTTTGTCATTACAAACTATATAATTTGAGGAGGAAGGATAAATGAATATAACATCTATTTTTGAAAAGGTCGACAGCGAAATGTTCGGCATTTGGTTTTTGATTGGTGCGGCTCTCGTTTTCTTTATGCAATGCGGTTTTGCTATGGTTGAAACGGGATTTACACGTGCAAAAAATGCGGGTAATATTATAATGAAAAATCTTATGGATTTTTGCATCGGTACTCCGATGTTTATATTGCTCGGTTTTGGTCTTATGATGGGTGAAGAGGTCTTAGGTGGCTTTTGCGGTATGCCAACCTTGGGCGTTTTCACAAATTATCAAAACTTTGATTGGTCAAACTTTGTGTTTAACCTCGTGTTCTGTGCTACAGCGGCAACTATTGTTTCCGGTTCAATGGCAGAGCGTACAAAGTTTTCAAGCTATTGTATTTATTCGGCAGTAATTTCTGCTGTCGTTTATCCAATCGAGGCAGGTTGGATTTGGAATCCAAACGGTTGGCTTGCTAATCTTGGCTTCCATGATTTTGCAGGCTCTTGCGCTATTCATACGGTTGGCGGTATAACTGCATTTATCGGCGCAATTATGGTCGGTCCCCGTATCGGTAAATATGTTGAGGATAAAAAAACAGGTAAAAAGGTAGCAAAGGCAATTCCCGGTCACTCACTTACTCTCGGCGCACTCGGTGTATTTATCCTTTGGTTTGGATGGTACGGTTTCAACGGTGCAGCAGCAAAGAGCGGACCTCAGCTTGCTTCTATCTTTTTAACAACAACGTGTGCACCTGCTATTGCAACTTGTGTAACTATGATTTTCACTTGGATTAAAAACGGTAAGCCGGACGTTTCAATGTCGCTTAATGCTTCACTTGCAGGTCTTGTTGCAGTAACAGCAGGATGTGATGTTGTTGATGCTCTCGGTTCTTGCCTTATCGGTGCGGTTTCCGGTATCCTCGTAGTTGTTGCTGTTGAATTTATTGATATTAAGCTTAAGGTTGACGACCCTGTAGGTGCCGTAGCAGTTCACTGTGTAAATGGTATGTGGGGCACAATTGCAGTAGGTCTTTTCGCAACAACTTCTGTTCCGGGCAACGATTCGTTTAAAGGTCTTTTCTACGGCGGTGGTTTCTCACTTCTCGGCAAGCAACTTTTAGGTCTTGTTTGTGTTGCAGCTTGGACAATTGTTACAATGACAATCGTATTCCTTATTATTAAGAAAACTAACGGACTGCGTGTGTCTGAGGATGAAGAAATCAAGGGTCTTGACGCTACAGAACATAATCTTCCGTCAGCTTATGCAGACTTTATGCCGGCTATGGCATTTGCTACATCGTCATCAATTAAAGCTTCTGCCCCTAAGGCAAGTGTTCCGGCTTCGCCTCTTGCACCTGTCGAAAAGGCAGTTGAGGTTGAAACTTATACAACTAAAAAATCGCCTGAGCTTTCAAAGGTAGTTATGATATTTAATCCTGCAAAATTTGAAGATATCAAAACTGCTATGAATTCGATAGGCGTCACCGGAATGACCGTAACAAATGTAATGGGTTGCGGTATTCAAAAGGGCCATATAAGAAAATATCGTGGTATTGAAATTGAAGAAATGAATCTCAATCCAAAAATGAAGCTTGAAATGGTTGTTTCGGCAGTGCCTGTTGAAAAGGTTGTTGAAACTGCAAGAGATGTTCTTTATACAGGTAATATCGGTGACGGTAAAATCTTTATATATGATGTGGAGGATGCCGTAAAGGTTCGTACAGGCGAGCGTGGATATGATGCTTTGCAGGGTGAAGATGATGTTTAATACTTGTTTAATTTAATCATTTACAAATATTTGTATTTGTTATTTTCTACCTAAGGAAAAGCAGGATTGCAATTGCAGTCCTGCTTTTCCTATTGCATAATTATAATATGGTATTCATTAGAATACGCATAAGTATACAACAATGTTAACAAATACTGTGATATTATACATAAATAAAGCGAAAAATTGCTTTAATTTTGTAATTTGTATAATTGACTACAGTGCATTATTTATTGTAAAATTAATTTAACGGTGATATTTAATGAACATAATGTTCATAAAATTTATATTATCATTTCTATTTAACTTAAGGAGAGGATATTATGTTGAAAGAGGGAGAAATCAGGATTCCGTCAGGCTGTGCCATTGCTGCAATAATCGACAGAAAAGGCAATCGTATCAACGGTTCGGAAATTATTAAATCTATCGCTCTTATGCATGACAGGTCTAACGGTCTCGGCGGCGGCTTTGCGGCTTACGGCATTTACCCTGAACACAAAGACGAATACGCAATTCACGTTTTCTATGATTCTAACGAAGCAAAAAAACAATGTGAGGATTTTCTTTTTAGGCATTTCAATATTGATGTTGCTGAAAGAATACCTACCCGTCAGGTACCAAGTATTGAAAAAGGACCTGATATTTGGAGATATTTCGGCAAGGCTAACCGTGTTCGTATGAAGGATGCACGTCAGGATGAACTTGAATATGTTGCTCAGTGCGTAACCAAGGTTAACAACGCTATTGACGGCGCATATATTTTTTCAAGTGGTAAAAATATGGGCTGTTTTAAAGCAGTAGGATATCCTGAGGATGTCGGCGAGTTTTATATGCTTGACCAATATGAGGCGTATATTTGGACTGCTCACGGCAGATTTCCAACCAACACCCCCGGCTGGTGGGGCGGTGCTCATCCGTTTAATATTCTTGACTGGTCAATCGTTCATAACGGCGAAATTTCTTCTTATGACACTAACCGCAGATATATTGAGCAGTTTGGCTATATTTGCACAATGCAGACAGATACCGAAGTTATCACTTATCTTTTTGACCACCTTTTGCGCCACCATAATCTTCCTATCGAGGTTGCCGCTGATGTTCTTACAGCGCCTGAATGGGAGGAGATAGATAAAATGGACGATGACAGAAAGGAATATTTCACAAATCTTCGTTCAATTTATAACGGCGCTCTCGTAAACGGTCCTTTCTCCGTAATTCTCGGTTCTAATAAAGGGCTTCTTGCTATTAATGATAGGCTTAAGCTTCGTTCGCTTACTGCGGCAACAAAGGGCAATAGGGCATATTTTGCTTCTGAGGAATCGGCTATCAGAATTATTTGCCCTGATCCTGAAAAGGTATGGTCTGTTTCAGGCGCCGAGCCTGTATTTATTCCGCTCGAAATTGATGATGAGGAGGTTGAGGACTGATGATTAATTATATTCCACGTAAATTTACTGTTATTCGTGATAGAGAATTATGTATTAACTGCGGCTGTTGTGTTCGTCAGTGCTCAAACGAATGTCACTATTTTGATGAGGACGGCAAAACCGTATTGGTTAATTCAAAAAATTGCGTTGCGTGTCACAGGTGTGTTGACCTTTGTCCTACAGGTGCGCTTCGCATAGAAAAATATGTTTGCGATTATCGTGATAATGCAAACTGGACTCCTACCTATCAGCAAGAAATTTGCCGTCAGGCAGATACAGGCTCTGTTCTTCTTTCGGCAATGGGTAATCCTAAGCCTTATCCAATTTATTGGGATAAAATCTTGCTTAATGCATCACAAGTAACCAACCCGTCTATCGACCCGCTTCGTGAGCCGATGGAAATTCGTACTATTTTAGGCCGTAAGCCTAATAAGCTTGAGGTTGAAAGAAAGGGTAAATCAATTACTAAAATGCCGCCTCAGGTTATGCTTGAAACACCTATAATGTTTTCAGCTATGAGTTTTGGCTCAATCTCTCTTAATGCTCAAAAATCGCTTGCAATGGCGGCTGTTGAGCTTGGAACGCTTTTTAATACAGGCGAAGGCGGACTTCATCCTGATTTGCGCTCTTTTGGCGATTATGCAGTTGTTCAGGTCGCTTCCGGTCGTTTTGGCGTTCATAAGGATTATCTTAATAATTCTAAATTTATTGAAGTCAAAATCGGTCAAGGTGCTAAGCCGGGTATCGGCGGTCACCTCCCAGGTGAAAAAGTTAATGTAGAGGTGTCAAATGCACGTATGATTCCTGAGGGCTCAGATGCTATTTCTCCTGCTCCTCACCACGATATTTATTCTATTGAGGATTTGCGTCAGCTTATTTGGTCGCTTAAGCAGGCAACTCATAATAAAAAGCCTGTTTCCGTTAAAATTGCCGCAGTACATAATGTTGCCGCAATTGCTTCCGGTGTTGCAAGAGCAGGTGCGGATATTGTTGTAATTGACGGTTTTAGAGGCGGTACGGGTGCCGCACCTACAAGAATAAGAGATAATGTAGGTATTCCTATTGAACTTGCACTTGCAGCAGCTGACCAAAGGCTTCGTGACGAGGGTATTCGTTCAACTGTTTCTCTTGTTGCCGCAGGTTCGTTCCGTTGTTCATCCGATATTGTTAAAGCAATTGCTCTCGGTGCAGATGCTTGCTATGTTGCTTCTGCTCCCCTTATTGCAATGGGCTGCCATATGTGCCAAACATGTAATACCGGTAAGTGTAATTGGGGTATTGCTACTCAGCGTCCTGACCTTACACGTCGTCTTAATCCTGAAATCGCACATAAACGGGTAATCAATTTAATAAACGCTTGGAATCACGAAATTAAAGAAATTATGGGCGGTATGGGTATCAACTCTATTGACTCGCTTCGTGGTAACAGACTTATGCTTCGTGGTATCGGTCTTAGTGATAAAGAACTTGAAATACTCGGTATTAAGCATGCCGGCGAATAAGGAGGGCATAGATATGAAAAAAGTTTTCGCACGAGAAGAACTTTGCATAAACTGCCGCCTTTGCGAGGTTTATTGCAAAACAGCTCATTCAAAATCTAAAGACGTAGTTAAAGCATATAAATCGGAAAATCCTGAACCTGTAAGCAGAATTTCTGTTTTCGGCGATAAGGTCGCTTCCGTTGCAGTCAATTGTCGCCATTGCGATGACCCGGCATGTGTTAAGGCTTGCATTACAGGCGCAATGACTAAGGATAAAAAAACAGGCATTGTATCTGTTAATGAGGATAAGTGCATAGGCTGTATGACTTGCCTTGCAGTTTGCCCAATCGGTTGTATTAAGCAGGGTAATATTGCATATAAGTGTGACCTTTGTCAGGGCGAAGAACCGGCTTGTGTTAAAAACTGCCCTAATAATGCTTTGCTCTGGCTTGAGGTAGGAGGTGCTAAATAATGAATTATGTTATTGTAGGCGCTTGCGCCGCAGGTCTTGCCGCTGCTGAGGCAGTCAGAAAAGCCGACGCCAAGGGTAATATCACAATGCTTACAGAGGAGGCTTATTTCCCTTATTCACGCCCTTCTATCAGTTATTTTCTTAAGGGCAAGGTTAAGGAAAACGATATGGCTCTTCGTAAGCCGTCTTTTTATAAAACAAATAATATAAATGTTATTACAAACGCTAAGGTAACCTCTATTGACAGAAAAAATAAAACTGTTAAGGTCGGCAAAAAATCATACCATTATGATAAGCTTTGCCTCGCAACAGGCTCAAAGCCGTTCGTGCCTCCTATGGAAAACGTTGAGGGCAAGGAAAATGCGGTTACATTTCTTGATTTAGCTTCTGCAAAGGAGCTTAAGTCTCTTGCAAATGAAAACATAAAAGCTGTTGTAATCGGTGCAGGTCTTATCGGTATGAAAGCTGCCGAAGGTCTTGTTAAAATATGCAAAAGCGTAGATGTTGTTGAACTTGCACCGAGAGTTTTACCGTCAATTCTTGATAAAACTTCTGCACGTCAAGTTAAAAAGCATTTGGAAAATAACGGCATTAAATTTCATTTGGAAAATACTGTTGTTAAGGCTCAATCAAAGGGTAAGCATATTACAGGTGTAACTCTTAAAGACGGCAAAACATTAAAATGCGATTTGCTTGTTCTTGCAGTCGGTGTTAGACCTCAGTGCGAACTTGCCGAAAGCGCAGGGCTTGAAGTGAACAGGGGCATTATTACCGATATTCACACTATGCAAACGAGCGATAAGGATATCTATGCGGCAGGTGACTGCACCGTATCTGTTGATATGCTTGACGGCTCAAAAAAAATTATTGCTCTTTGGCCTAACGCAGTGCAGCAGGGCAGAGTTGCCGGCTATCAAATGGCAAGTGAAAGCAATACGGTAGATGGTACTTATTCTGTAAACGCTATTGACTTTTTCGGCCTTCGTATTTGCACCTGCGGTCTTATCAATGCTCAAGGTGAGCAATATTTTGATAAAATTAAATCTGATGGCGATGTATATAAAAGGCTTGTATTTGAGGGTGACAGGCTTGTAGGCTTTGTTCTTATCAATTCAAGCGAAAATGCAGGAATTTATACAAATCTTATTTCAAATAAGGTTGACCTTTCTACTCTTGAAGGCGATATTATGGAAACACCGTCAATATTTTTGTTTGATAAGGATACAAGAATTCAAAAGCTGAGAGGAGGCATTTTGTTATGATTATCGAAGCAGGACTTACTCGATATGAAGCAGTAAATAAGGAAATTGAAAAGCAACTTGAAAAGCAAAATAAGGTTACTGTTAAAGATGTCAACGGTCAGCGTTATATCGGTTGCGCTCTTGATGAGGGCAAAACAATTGAGGTTTACGGCACTCCGGGCAACGATATGGCTTGCTATTTAAACGGCGGCAGGGTTGTTGTTTTCGGAAATTGTCAGGACGCAGTCGGCAATACAATGGGCGGCGGCGAAATTGTTGTCCACGGTCACTCCGGTGACGCTATGGGTTACGGTATGCGTGACGGCCAAATTTATATTCGTGATAACGTTGCTTGCCGTGGCGGTATTCATATGAAAGAATTTAGGCAAATGCGCCCTGTTCTTGTTATCGGTAAAAATGCCGGCTCGTTTCTCGGCGAATATATGGCAGGGGGCACTATCGTATTGCTGGGCCTTGATATGAAAAGGGGCGAAAAGCTTTTCGGTACTCATTGCGCATCCGGTATGCATGGCGGCAAAATCTTTGTCCGTGGAACATTTCCTAAAGAAAATATTTCTCAGAATATTAAGGTTCAGGCTCTTGATGATGATGATAAAAAAGAACTTGACGAATATATTAAAAAATATTGCAAGTATTTTAATAAGGATTATAATGAAATTATGCAAAAGCCTTTTAAAAAGCTCGTTGCGGCAACATCACGTCCTTATGCAAATCTTTATACACCTAATTGATAAAAGCTACATTTTAAGGGATAGATTTCTTAGCGAAATCTATCCCTTAAAAAATTTAAACCTTAAAGTTTGTTTTAAATTGTATTTTAATCATAAAACAAAATATTTCAATTGCCTTTCAAGTGTTATTGAAAAATATAAAATTGAAAAGTGTTAGAAAAAGTGTTAGAAAACAGAAAAAAATAAGAGCCAAATCAATTAAGATTTGGCTCTATATCAATGTCTTTGTACAGCATATTTGATACAATGTGACCACTTGCATATTACTTTTTGTGTAAGTTTTAATTAGCCGAATTTTCCAACATAAGATGTAATTATTACATATTTTATTTAACTTAATGATTTAAAATCTTCGCTTTCAACCCATTTTTTACATTCACTTGCTCTAACAGCATTAAATGGATGAGTTTGATTAACTAATACTAAAAATTCTAATGTTTTATCCCATTTTGAAGCATTTATCATTTCTAAATAATCATCTGCTTGTTTCATAAATAAATCTTTACTTGCA
>ERZ773194.2897-NODE-2897-length-15445-cov-5.045224_pt1 | contig 15445 bp, 17 predicted proteins | sample MGYA00511240_ERZ773194 | MGnify/ENA primary metagenome ERZ773194 (study PRJEB29015, sample SAMEA2737774) | human gut metagenome | biome: human gut; feature: human-associated habitat; material: faeces | place: China | collected 2012 ... | reverse complement strand
GCGCCCGCTCCGGCTCCCCGGCCCCAGCAGCCCGCCAACGGCCAGAACCAGAGCCACCTCGGCGCACGCTACAACGGCACCATCAACTTCGAGTCCTGCGGCACCATCAACTTCATCAACTCCCTCGCCTCCATCAAGAAGAACGTATACGATGACAAGAAGTACACGCTTGCGGAGATGGAAGACGCGATGTGGAACAACTTCGGCTTCAAGACCGCGTTCGAGACGGGCGTGTTCTCTCCCGACCGCCGCGAGGCCACCGAAAATGCGCCCAAGTACGAGAAGATCTTCAACGACTGCGTCAACGCGCCGAAGTACGGCAACGCCGATCCCTATGTCGACTCCATACTCGTCGACTACGAGGACCGCATGCTGCCGAAGATGCTCGAGCTGCGTTCTTACATGGGCAAGCAGTACTACATGTGCCAGATCTCCGTCTCCACCCACGGCCCGCAGGGCGCTATCACCCTCGCCACCGCCGACGGACGTCTCTGCGGCACGACCTACGCCGACGCTTCCATGTCGCCCGCACCCAACACGGATAAGAACGGCATCTACGCGCTGTTCACCTCCGCCACCTGCTATGACCACGCGATGTGCCAGAACAGCCAGATGAACATAAAGATCCATCCGACGGCTGTCAAGGGTACGCAGGGCACGCACAAGCTGCTCGACGTTTACCGCGCCTATATGCGCAAGGGCGGCTTCCACATCCAGTTCAACGTCACGTCCTCCAAGACGCTGCGTGAAGCGCAGGCGAAGCCCGATGATTACCGTGATCTCATGGTTCGCGTCGCCGGCTTCACCCAGTACTGGTGCGAGATAGGCAAACCCATTCAGGACGAGGTCATCTTCCGCACTGAGTACGATTCCTGATCGAAACACTAAACTATAACGGAGGTATAAAATAATGAAACATTGCGAATGCGCAAATTTCCTGCACCTCGACTGCGAAAAGGGTATGTGCGCTCTGTCAAAGTGCATGGTTCCCATTGACGGCGAAGGCTCCGACGCATGCCCCCGCTTCCAGCAGGGCTTCATGTGCCAGTTCTGCAAGCACTTCTCTGACGCTGACAAGTACGGCATCGGCACCTGCAAGGGCTATGACAAGGAGAACTGGGCATACGCTCAGTGCGGCGCTTTCAGCTGCGAGAAGTTCGAGAGAGCCTGATCAAGCGATAAAACACATATATGGGGAAGACTCTGTCTTCCCCATGTCAAAAAATGTCAAGCTCTTATACGGAAGGGTGTAATTTATGCCAGAAGCAACAACAGGAATGATATTTGACATCCAGAGCTATTCCGTCCATGACGGTCCCGGATGCCGCACAAACGTGTTTTTCGTCGGCTGCCCTCTGCAATGCAGATGGTGTGCAAACCCGGAGAGCTGGGCGGTGAAAAAGCACCTGCTCTTTGCCGAGCGCACCTGCAAGTGGGAGCAGGGCTGCACCGCCTGCCGCAACGCCTGCCCGAACGGCGCGCTGACGTTCGACGAAAAGGGCAAGCCCGTTCTCGACTGGACCATCTGCAACAAGTGCCAGACGATAGAATGCAGCGAGGTCTGCGCCGCGCATGCGCTCAAGCAGTGCGTCCGCTTCCTGACGGTCGACGATCTGATGAAGATCCTGATGCGTGACTACCCGAACTGGGGTTCTGACGGCGGCGTTACATTCTCCGGCGGCGAGCCGCTGCTGCACCATGAGTTTCTTGATCAGGTGCTCCGGCGCTGCCGCAAGGAGCAGATGCATACCGCCATCGAAACCAGCGCCTTTGCGTCTCCCGAGGTGTTCGAGAAGATATTCCGCAACCTGAACTTCGCGTTCATCGACGTGAAGAACATGGATGAGGAGATGCATAAATGGGGAACCGGCGTCAGCAACAAGCCCATTCTCCGCAATATATCCACGCTGGCAAATGCCGACTGGTGGCACGGCAGGCTCGTTTTGCGCCAGCCGACCATTCACGGTTTCAACGACAGCATCGAGAACGCCAAGCGCCTCATTGATTTTATGAACGAGAACGGACTCTTTGAGATAAATCTGCTCCGCTTCCACCGCATGGGCGGCACCAAGTGGGAGCAGCTCGGCAAGGTCTACGAGTATAACGACAAGGGCGACATGCCCGAAGAGCGCATGCTTGAGCTTCAAGAGCTGTATCTCGACAACGACATCGCCTGCTATATCGGGGAGGATACTCCCTTCTAAAATGATTGGAGGATCATAATGAATTCCATATCTGAAGAAAAGGCCAAGAAATACGGTATATGCACCGTAATGTCCGCCTTTCTCGCAGTTTTCTGTCTCTTTGGCTATCGCTCCAGCTTTTCCATAATGCAGGGTCTCATCATTGCTGACACCGGCTGGTCTACCATCCAGACCTCCCTCGGCTACTGCATCATGATGACCATTTACGCGATTACCGCGTTCTTCTCCGGTGGTCTGGTCGACAAGAAGGGCACCCGTCCCACCTATTTCATCGGGGCGATCTGCTGCTTCCTCGGCTTCTTCCTGACCTCCATCTTTGTCAAGCCCGGCTCCGACAGCGCTTACATAGTCTATCTCTTCACCTATGGCCTCTTCGCGGGCGTCGGCACCGGCATGCTCTGGGTCAGCTCCACCATCTCCTGCCGCCAGTGGTACGTCGGCGCGCGTTACGGCACCATGTGGGGCATCGCCTTCGCGGGCGCGCCTCTTGCCCAGCTCCTTCTTACCCTCCTTCTCAAGCCCGTTCTCAGAAACATGGGCTGGCAGGCCGGTATGAAGCTGATGGCGGTCATCTGTGCGGTGTTCCTCGTCGCCGCGGCGCTCATCGCAAAGCGCACCCCCAATTATTATAATGTTCAGCCCTTCGGCGCGGAAACCCTCAAGAAGAAGGACGGCCCCGCAAAGCGTGCCGTCACTTTGAAGGAAGCGTTCTCCACCTACGCCATCTGGGCAGATATTCTCTGCTTCCTCACCGCCATGGCGGGTGAATTCCTCATCTGGTCGCAGGCTGTCGGCTTCTTCCAGGGCGACATGGGTATGGACGCTGACAAGGCGGCAAATATCTACATGCTCATCGGCGCGTTCGGCGTGTTCATGATGCCCATCACCGGCAAGATCTCCGACGCGCTCGTCAAGAAGATCGGCTCCGAGGTCAAGGGGCGCAAGATCATGCTCATCATCGGACCCGCCTGCGGCGCGATCGGCGTTGCGCTGTGCCTGACGAAGAGCCTGCCTCTCTGCGTCGTTGCCATGTTCTTCCTCGCCACCTATTGGGGCATTGAGCCGGGCGGCTGCGCGGGCTATGCCGGCTCCGTGTTCGGCGGCGCAGGTCTCGGCCGCACGTGGGGGCTTGCAACGCTCATCGTCATGGGCATCGGTCCCTCCTTCGGCACGTTCATGGGCGCATGGTTCAAGGATAACTTCGGCTCCTACGTCCCCGCGTTCATCTTCTGCCTGTGTGCGTATCTCATCTCCATGGTCATCGCGATGACCCTGCCTCTCAAGACCAAGATCGACGCGAAGATCGAGGCCGAGATGGCAGCCCAGCAGTAATTCACTCCTTATACGCTATATGAAAACCGCCTGAGGCGTAAGCTTCAGGCGGTTTGTGTCGAGTGGGGGCTGTTCGGTCGTAAAAACGAGACTATTGACTTCTATGCACTGCTGCAATAAACTACATTTGATAGCATTAAGCACACGGAGGTCATATATGGACGCTTACACACGGATTTTTACACTTGAACGCGCGGACGAGGCAGAGCTTTTTCACTGCATGCAGGAGGCAGCGGGCGAAGATGCTGACCGCCGCGGAGGCGGTATGGACGCGCTTTTCGCAAAAGGGCTTGCGTGGGTGCTGCTGTGGCAACGCCTTGACATTGTGCGCAGACCGGCGGCGGGGGAGCAGCTCCGCATAGTCACCATGCCCGGCAAGGGGCGGCTTGGGCTTTATCCGCGCCGCTTTGAGCTGTGGAGCGGTGATGAGCGCATCGGCGCGGCGCGCAGTGTCTGGGCGATAATCAATGCTGAGACCCGCAGCATGGCTGCATTGTCCGATGCACCGCTCTCCGGCGAAACGGAGCGCCAAAGCCTGCGGATGGACAGCATTCCCGCGCCGGATGGCGGCGAAAGCTTCAGATTTGCTCCGGCTGCGGAATATATCGACCGCAACGGACATATGAACAATGCCGCGTACCTTGCGGCGCTGGCGGAATATCTGCCCGAAAACAGCGGTTTTGGCTTGAGTATTCTATATCACCGCGAAATAATGCCCGGCGATGAGGTCACGGTGCACTGGCAGGATACAGACGGTGCGCGGCTCTTCCAAGGCACCGTGGGCGATGAGGAGTGCTTCAGACTGTCATACAGCGCTGCCGTTTCTCCTGCTTGAAGCAGCAGCGGTCACGGTGTTCCTCAGACCCATGAGCTGGTTTCCTCACCTGCGCTTTCCGGCGACCTGATACATTTTTTCGTTAGAAATGACGGTTGTAACTTCAAGATACTTGGCAAACATATCAGCCAGCTCCTCAGCGGGCATGAGCCCGACAGAAACCTTGCTGGCGAAGCCGTGATGGTGGGCATCAATCGTTTCTCTGCTTGCCCCATGCGCAACAGTCAGTATTCCGTCAGGAGCAAGCAACGTCGCCAGATGTGCTATCAGCCGCTCCTGATCAGGAAAATGCGGAAAGGCATTATATATAACTATTGCGTCAAAGGCGCTTCCGACATCTGCTGTCTCCACATCTCCGCAGACAAAACGTATATTGTCCTGACTGAATTTCTGCTCTGCGATCTTTATCATCTCGGGTGAGATGTCTATCCCAGTCACCGAGGCAACGCCACGGCTCAGATAATCCGGCATTAGAACTCCCGTGCCGCAGGCCACATCCAGCACGCGGCTGCCTGAATGTACTCCGGCATTATCAAGTATAGCGTTTATCTTCTCGTCGCTGCGCACCATTTCCGCATCCCATGTGGGAGCGCAGCGATCAAAAAAATCTATAACATCTGTTTTCTTTATCATGCTGCTGTTCCTCTTCGTTTTATCTCAGGCGAAGAAAGAGGCAGTGTCTATCTTCTGATAGCCGCCAAAGCTGGACGGACAGCTGAAAACCGCATCCGCAAGCTCTTCACCGAGGAACATTTCGGTTATTTCGTTGGTCTTTTCGGTGATGTCAATGTCTTCAAAAAGGTCGGGGTAGACGGTTTTTGCGATGAACCATGTGTTTATGAGGGCTATTTCGTAGTTGGTATAGTAGGCGTTGTATGCCATCTCCAGATATACCTCGCCGTTCTGCCATGCTTTGCACGCATCGAACATTGTGGGGTCTTCCGCGTAGAGAGGCTTGATGTTTTTGACGGCGGCAGCATCCATAATAATGATGTCCATGTCATCGCCGAGCGCGACGAACTTCTCTTCCTCAATGGCCTGAATGCCGTCTTTTTCAAGGTCGGTCACAACATTGCGGACATTTGCGATGTTGAAGGAAATGTAGTTCTGCGCGGTCATGAGGTGGTTGGTCGTTCCCCAGTTGCCCAGCCCGCAGATGTATACTCCGGGCTTATCCTCATCCTTTATATCAGCGGTGCGGGAAGCGATTTCGGCGGCTTCGGAATCAATGAAGCTGACAAGCTTTTCGGCCTTCTCTTCATTGCAGAAGATGGTGCCGAGCATTGTCATCGTGTTTTTGAATGCGTCGTCAAACACACCGTTGGGCCCGGCCTTGAGCGTGACCACAGGCACGCCGAGCTGCTCCTGTAGTGCGTTCTCCTTGTCGACATCCTCGTACTCGGAGATAACGATGTCCGGGTTGCAGGAGAGTATTTTTTCGGCTTCCGCCGCCTGTGCGTTAGGTCCACCGACACCGCAGGAGGGCAGGGCGCTGAAGGTGCCGCCGAACGCGAGAACATAGGGACGGGCAACGGAATCAAACATCTTGGGGCGCTCATCAAGCGTGGTGTTGTCGATATCCTCAACGCCGCACAGCAGAGACACATCACCGATGTAGCTGTACATTCTCAGCGCGCCCGCACCGATGCAGACAACGCGCTTATAGCTGCCCGGCGTGACGGTCACTTCGCGGCCTATCATGTCGGTAATGGTGATCTCTTCCGGCTCTGCTGCCGGGAGTTCACTTTCAGCAGGCGCTTCCGCTGCCGGGGCTTCCGCCGCGGCGAGGGCGGCGCTCTGGCTGCCGCAGGCGCAGAGAGACAGCAGCATTATAAGTGCCAAGATAAGTGCGGTGATCTTCTTAGTTTTCATATTGTTTTCCTCCCAATATTATTTTCTGACCGTCATGCTCAATGATTTTTGAATTTATATCGAAGATATCCCTTATGACATCCGGAGCAAAGATATCCTCAGAACCGGAATACTTTATAACGCCATCCTTGAGAAAATAAAATTTGTCCCCGAAGTACATTGCCTGATTGAGATCGTGCAGCGAGCTTAGAATGGCTATGTTCTTATTCTTTGCGACTTTCTTGGCTTCCTCAATAATAAGCTCCTCGTTTGCGATGTCGAGATTACCTGTTGGCTCGTCGAACACGAGCAGCTTCGGCGACTGCGCAAGCGCCCGCGCAATGGCGATTTTCTGCTTTTCGCCTCCGGACAGATTTTCAGCGTTGCGGTCAGCAAATTCTTCCAGCTGCATCTCGGAGATTATTTCGTCGACGACCTCATAGTCCTCTCTGCCGGCGCGCAGGCCAAAATAGGACACGCGCCCCATAAGTATGGAGTCGTATACCGTGAGTGAGCCAAAGTGAATGTGCTGCGGCACGTAGGCGATGAGCCGCGCTCGCTCACGCTGCGGCAGCTTGAGGATATCTATGCCGTCAAACAGTATCGAACCTTTTTCCGGTGAATCGATACCGAGAATGTTCTTGAAAAGAGTCGTCTTTCCCGAGCCGTTTTTCCCAAGCAGTATACCGATTTCGCCGTCGCAGAGTTCAAGGTTTATTCCGTTCAGCACGGGCCTGGAGTGCTTGCTGTAACGAAAGCACAGGTTTTCTATCTTCAGCATTGGCCGTGCTCCTTCCGCGAAAAGATTATTGCAATGAAGAACGGAGCGCCGAGCAGAGAGGTGATTGCCCCGACGGGAAGCGCCGAGCCGTTGCCCATACTGCGGGAGAGCGTATCGGCGATGAGGAGCAGCAGACTGCCGCTGAGCGCGGAGACCGGAATGGAATATCGGTGATCCTGTCCCAGCAGCTTCTTCGTTACATGGGGACAGATAATACCGACAAAGCCGATCACACCGAGGAAAGACACGCACACTGCCGTAATGACCGAAGCCATAAGCATCGACACGAAACGCAGTACGTCTACATTTACCCCCATGCTCTTTGCGCTTGCATCTCCGCTGAGCAGAACATTATAACGCCATGACAGCAGCATGAACACAAGCATACCTGCAGCTACGGCGATGAACATAAGCAGGTCGGTCTTATATGTCGCGCGGCCAAGGTCGCCGAAGTTCCATATCACCGCGGCGGAAATGCCGACGTCGGTCGCGTAAAACTGCAGCACGGTCGTCGCGGCAGTCCAGACCGCGCCTACCGAGATCCCGGCCAGCACCACAACATTCGGAGAGAACGAACGCACTCTGCACAGGGCGAGGATCAGCAGAATGGAGAGCGTAGAGAATATAAACGCCATGACCGAGGTGGCATACGGGTTCGCCCCGATGGCATAGTTTGCGACATTGCTGCCGGTAGAAAGAAAGCCGCCTGCGAAAGCTATAATAGAAAGATTCGCGCCGAACACTGCGGCATTGGATACGCCGAGCGTCGAAGGCGAAGCCATGGGGTTGTTCAGATTTGTCTGCATAATAAGCCCGGAGACCGAGAGCCCCGCACCTGCTATAATAGCGGCGAGCACGCGGGGAACACGGATGTTCCATATAATGCGGTTGTTTGCGGCTGTGCTTTTCTTTGCCAATGCCGCGAAGCAGTCTGACACTGTCATGCCGGACGAGCCGACAAACAGGCAAATAGTGGCCATAATCATAACGGCAGCAAGCAAAACGCACACTGCCGCCTTTTTTGAGCTGTGCCTGCGCAGCACATTTCGTTCCATTCCGTGTTTTCTCCTGTTAAATCGGATGACTTTGATTATATACGAGTTTTAGCCCATGTGTAAGCCCCCTGGGGGGATATGTGCGCAAAAATCACAACTTTTTTCTCTGTACTAATACTTAGAGTGTTCCCTTCAAGGCGGTTCACTGTGAACCGGGGATGGGTGCAGTATATAGGTGCAGTTGCCCCTTGGCGGAAAACTCAAAGGTCAATCACCGACAAGTACATACAAATTAGAAGAACGGCTGCCGCTTTCTCTGTATCGCGGCAGCCGTCGCATATATCCGTGCTTCTCCAGATCGTGCAGTGCTCGTTTTACTGTGGAGCGGGAGCAGTTGAGCTCGGCAGCAATGGTGTTGATCCTCGGCCAGCACTTGCGCCCTTTGTCTGACCTATCGCGCAGATACATATACACCGTCTTTGCCCGGACGGGCAGACTGTTGTCAGAGTAGATGGTAGAAAAGTAGCTCACGAGTAATCCTCCTTGTTTGGGACATGAAGAGCTTCCGGTTTATCCGCGACAGTGCGCTCCTGCGCTGGTGTCTCACGCCGCGCGCGGCCGCGAGGACGCTCCAATGATTCTTTCGGCGGGTACTTCTTCAGTATGCTCCGTATCAGCTCGTCGCGGTCGGCGTATGCGACCTTGCGGTTGGCGCGCTCTTCTATTTGGTACGGCTCGTCAAAGGTTATGCTCCAATCGAGAAACAGCCGCAGCTTTACTTGCATAGGATGCCTGCCGGTTTTCATTACGACAAACGTACCTTTCGGAATTGCTTTCAGCTCATCCGCCGTCATGAGCGGGCGCTCCATCATTTGCAGGCTCTCGCTCGGATTATCTTTGCTCCGACTCACCGAGCCGGACAGAACCGTTCTGCTGCCAAGAGCTTTTGAGAGAACTTCCGCCGTCTGTGAGTTCGGCGCGAAGCCTCCGAAAATCGTATCCTGCACGTTGTCCACGATGATCTCTGCGCCCTCCTTGCCGTAATTCTTTTCAAGCTGCGCAAGTGCCTGAATTATTGGCACAAGCGTCAAGCGTCGTGAACGTCCGGCGCTGAACAGCGGAAGAATATCAAAGGCGGGCATAGTACCGAGCTCATCGCAGAAGAACACAACACGGTTTTGCAGCTTGCCGCCGTGTTCATCCGCAACCGAAAACAGCTCACGCGAGAGATTTTGAATCATCAGCCCTGCCATGAAGTTCTTGGTCTGATCCTCCTCGGGAAGTATAAGGAAGATAGCGGACTTCTTTGAGGCAAAGCTCTCGGCATCCATGCTGCTGTCAAAGCAGAGAATCTGCTCAAGCTCCGAGTCCAGAAACGCGTTCAGCCGCGACAGCACCGTAGACATTACCGACGCCATAGCCTGTTCGGATGAATTCAGCGCAGCCCCAGCAAACCACTTTGCTTTATGCTCTGGCGGCAGTCTGCCCATCAGCATCTGAAACTGTGTTTTCCCTTTTACGCCAGACGGTTCGAGCAGCTCCTGCACGAGCTTGAACACCGAAACTATATGCCGCTTCTCTGGTTCACCGGCATTCGGCGGGAGGAATTCGGAAAGCAGCAGGATAACGGAACATAACAGTCCCTCCGCCGCTTCGTAGAAATACGCGTTCTGACCGCGATTTGAATCGTCACCGCTGGGATTAACGATGGTCTTGGCAATGATCTTTGCGTACTTCTCCGCTTTGGCTTTTGCCGCAATATTTGCTTCATCGGCTAACGCCATATCCATATATCTGTTTATGAGCGTGAGCAGATTGCTCCCATCAGAGCGTGTGGGGTTGCGCAGGTCTATGACGGATACGTCGTAGCCATAGTATCTTTTAGCTATCGTCGCGTAATTACGCGCAAGGTCGCCCTTGGTATCACTGGCGAAGAAACTCATCCCGCTTGCGCAGGCGTATTCGAGATTTGGGTACAGAAAGTATGCTGTCTTGCCGACGCCGGATGCACCGATCATAAGGCAATGTACATCGTCGCTGTCCACCAGCGCTGTGACCTTGGCTTTCTTTCCTCTGCTGCCAAGCACAAGCCCCTGTTCCGTGGGCAGGTTCTTACCATCGCGCCAAGAAGATACGTCAAACGGGACGAGGGCAAAGGTTTTACGTATCTCATTCTCTGTTGCCCAGCGTGCTGTGCCGTGCTGACCATCGCCGACGGTCTTGGACTTGATGTTGCCGAGAGTGTAGTTGCTCGAAAGCATAGCAAGCCCGCCGATCACGGCAAAGCCTAATCCCGCAACTATAAGGAGAGTCCAGAGGTTTGAGTCCATTCCTGCTCCTCCCTTCGCAGATCGTCGTTCCAGTCCTTTAGCGTAGGAACGACGATCTCAACATATATCCCTCTATCAGATAATTCAGCCTCCATGCGCTGTGCGGCTTTCTGCCCGGCAGAGTCATTGTCCAGACAGAGGTACACACTGTCGATGTCCTGACGTCGGAGCTGCTCCAACACCGGCCGAATACTCGTTCCGCAGCAGGCAACGTAGCTGTGGGCTTGCCGGTCGGAGTGGTACAGTGAAATGTAGGATAGTAAATCTATGGGAGCCTCAAAGACATAGAGGCTCCCATCTGTACCTGTGTAATTAAAGCTGTGCTTCGGGTCGCTGCCCTCGACGTTCTGGCGGAACGATTTGCCCTCGCTGTTCGTACTGCGTTTATGAGCATGGCGAGCTATGCCGTCAGAATCTAAGCCGACGAATACGGCGTTGTGGTACTCTGCATCTTCGTATATGAGATGCGCCTTTGCAAAAGCTGAGACAACATTGCGGTCTATTCCGCGCGTCTTACATAGATACGCAAATACACGATGCATATTCTTGTTGGCTGGTGGCAGAGCAAATGGCTTTTGCTCGGCAAGCTTTTCTGAGCGTTGAGGATAAGCGACACCAAACTCGTTTCCGAGCAGCGTGGACACGGCTTCGGCATAACCGACGCCGTAATGCCGCTGTACGAAGCTGATAGCTGTGCCGCCTTTTTCCTCAGCATGGTCGTACCACTCATTGCCGCATATGGTCACGCTGTGGTCGCTGGCAAGACGCTTGTCTCTGCCGGATGAAATAAGCCTTTCCCCACGGCTGCGGAGAAAGGCTTCAAGGTCAACAGAGGCAGCTTTCTGCTTCTGTTCGTCTGTAAAATGTATGTAGGTTAAGTTGATCACCTCCACGAATGAAAATGCAGAGAGCGTGACGCTATCTGCTAAGTGTTGTTATGCCGTAATTGAAACAATTTTTTCTTTCACATATATACTCTTGCGATTGACAATTTCCCCTTTTTGATTTGGTAAACAAATCTCCACTTTGCTTAATTGCCCCTTCGTTGAAACGTGAACGACTATCATGAAAAAAACCCGTGGGCTGTCAATTGAACAGTTCATTTTTTCACACCGCTCCTTTATGGGTTTCCCATCGAGGCTTGATCCACCACTATAAATATGAAATATTCCGTTTTCACAAGATAATTCAGGCTGAACCAACCCATTGTGTAATCCATAATATAAATTCCTTGAAGTTATTCCCTCAATCTGAAATCTTCCGGGAGCAAATCCAGATATAACGGCAGAAGTGGCTGAGTACTTCTGTCTCATTTGAGTATACGGCCCATAAAAAATGCTGTCGCCCTTCTTCATAAATGATTGGAAGTGCATGCATTGTATCTTTATAATTTCAACGATTTCGTGTGCTTGCTGGTCAGTCAGTAGTTGATCTATCATCTCATCACCCATAGCTTTTTCGTATTATTCTCCCATTGCATCGATTTTAATAGCCCACAAATTTATTTTAAGCGTAGAATTGTTCACATATATTTTGCTAATTATATATTATATCACAGGCGCTTTCGAAGATAAAGCCATTATATATCCTCGCCCCAGAGATACTTCTGCCGCAGGTAGTCGGCATGTTCAGGTGTTATTGCGCCGTCGTCTATCTGCGCAATGTTGATGCTGCCGTACAGTTCACCCCATAGGCAGTCCATGAGCGTCGAGCCATTTTCCAGCCCATCCTTGAATGCGTCGAGATCATGCTGGAGATACACCGGCAGATCATGTTCATATAAGCGTTCACGATCTTCTCTGCTTAACTCTTTGTATGGCGGCAGTTGCCGAGCTTTCATTTTTATCACCCTTTTGAGCAACACATTATACCCAAACGCACTGAAATAGCAACTGAAACTAATACGCAGGCTTCGGATAATTTGCAGGATCCTCGTGATCGTCCTCGCGGTGGCCGAGCGCGATTTTCCACTCCTGCAATTCTTTGCGGCGCTTTTTGTCAAGCTGCAAGCCACGGTAACCGGAAGTGCGTGCGTTATCCCGAAAGATATTTCCCATGTGATGCAGCATGCGAATCATACAGGCAGAGACGGATTCTTGCGGTGGAGCGCGGTACTCTTGACGAGGCGGCGTATTGGGTGTGGTTATTGGCACTGTACTTTCTGAGACGGTTTCTAATTCAGGCACAGCCTGCTGCCGTCCATCCGAATACTCAACACTTTCATACTGCTGTTGCTCCATCATCTGCACCAGCTCACGGATGACCATATTGCGCACGGGCTTGAATTCCTTCTGCTTGGAGAGCAGTACACGTTCCGGTTTCGCTTTCGAGTAAAAACTGAATACCTCATCCCGCATATCCTGCCAGAGTGAATACGCCTCTGCAACACGCTCATCACCTGCGAGCTCGTCAACGATAGCGTCTACTATATGCTTAGTCGCTGGCGGGAGGTAACCATACACCTTTTTACCAGAATAGTTTTGCAGACGCTCTACAAGCTCGGCGATGAGCAACTCAATTTTGGGATTGCTTATCTCACCACTCTGCATTTTCTGAATCAACGACTCCATGACCGCCAGAGCATTCTCTTGAAGCTTGTCTCTGTACGCAGTCTGCTGAACATAGATGTTCTTCAAGTCATCCTTGAATATCTGCCGCGTGAGCGCAGACCGCAACTCAAGGATCGCGGGCTTGGTGAGATAGCCTTCATTCGGTTCGGTCGAGAAAATAATCAAATGCACATGTACGCTGCGCTCTTTTTCGTGGAACGCAGCGTACCATTTTAAGTGTGATGGCAGTATCTTATACGCTTTCGCTATCTGGTCTAATTCGGAGCAGATGAGTGAACGCCAACTCTCGGCAGAGTCATAGCCGAGACGCTCATCGTCTGGACGCTGTATTGCAATGACCGGCGTCCAGACGTTGCCCGGATGGTGCGCCACTTCATCAACTGCATTTTGCAGCACAGGAACTTTTCCGTCTGCATTCCACAGGCCGTGATCTCCGAGCTTCTTCACTCCGGGACGGTTTGCGACGTAGTCAACGTAGTTCTCACGCTTGTCCAGCAGATATGCGTAGTTCTCCTGAACCTGAGAGATAAACTCTGCCGCGTTTTTCTGAGAATGCTCCGCGTTGTAATCTTCATACTCCGGCATCTCACGAGTATCCGGAAACGTTTTGAGCAGCCGAGATATAAAATCCTGCTGCTGTTTTGTTGCGGGCAAGTCGCTGTCGGTATCTTTGAGCAGCTCGACACCTTCGCGAGTAGAAATATACTTTGTGAGGTTCGCAAGCTTTGCCGACTGCTTTCCTCCTTTGAGATATGGCGAAGAGAAAAACACACCGGCCATCAGTCATCAAAGTTGCCGCGCTGAATATCCAGAGCGGTATCTAAAGAAATGTTTCCGTATGTACGTTTTACCTCATCCGCGGAGTAACCCCGCAGAGCACGCAAGTCAGAGACGTCATCCTTGAAGTGTGCTGCGACTATGTGCATCATCATGTTCAACTCGACGCTCCACTTGAACATGAGCTTTGAGATTCTGTTCGTATTCTCTGTCAGTATCCCACGGATATTTTGTGAGACAGACTCGCAGACGTATGAACTGACGTCATCCGTCGCAAGGTATCCCATGTAAAATCTGAGTGCCTTGCTGATGAACTCGCTTCTGTTTTTGCAGTTGGCAGTTTCAAGCCAACCATCCATGCGGGATAACAGCTCTGGCTTGAGCCAGACTGTTATGCGTTTTACGTTTTCTGTGCTTATTTCTACTACCTCCCTATACAAGCACAAAGAACCGCCGAATCCCTTGAAACAAGGGCGTTTCGCGGCTCTGCGTTCACCTAAATTTTTGAGTTAGTTGAAAATGTGTACCTTGCCCGAAAGCCGAAAAAGACCCGCGTTGCGGGGCTTTGTGGGCGGGAGGTGCGCCCTTGGGTGTACCTCCCTTTATCATAGTGCCATTTTCGAACGGGCGCACCCGGACGAAAATGCCGCGAAAACGCCCCCAAACGCCGCGCGTTCTCCTGCCGGGGTATCCACGCCCCACCCGTCTCCGTAAAAGCGCACACAACGCCTCACGTGGGCAAACACGGGCTACAGCTCCGGTGTGAGACACTCGGTCTGCACTGACTCGCAGTATTCGTCGAGTGTCAAGCCCTCGCGTTCCTGGCAGTATTCGTCCATTTTCTCGAGAACTATTTCTCTCTCGGTCTCCGAAAGCTTGTACACCGCCGCCTCGTTAGAGCCGACACTGCGGCAGATCATAATGTCAAGGGGTGTCATCGATCTGTCTCGTTGTAACATTGTAGTTCGCGTAGACATTGAGATAATCATCCGGGGCGATCCCGCCAAGCGAACCGAAAACACTTCTGGCATCACAGTGCAGCTCCATGTAGAAATTCAGTTCGTCGTCACACTCCAAAATCTCATCGACGAAATTAAAATCGTCCTCGGTCAGACTGTGGTGCGGCTCGGTTTCAATAACTGCGATGGGAATAACATCGTAGTTGCCGTTGTCGCCGAGCGTAGACATGATCTCGCGCTGCTTTGCTTCGGTCAGGTCATCCCAAAATATTTCGATGCTAATGATTCCTCACCTCCATCTGTAATGACCGGCGCAGTGTTAATTGCTGGCGCACCCTGTATTGGCGCTTCAGCTATCTTCGGCGCTGCCGGTTTCGCTGCGCGCTTCGGCTTTGCCGGAACGACAACATCGTCCTCGTCGATGTACTCACGCACGGCGGCCGGAACATGTTTTTCGTAAAGATGCAGCAGAGCAGCCGCGAGCTCATCCTCGGCTGTCAGTTCCTTCTTCTTGAGATACTTGTTCAGCGCTCGCAGCTTCTCATCATCGAAGCTGACAGATATGTTTATCTGTTTCATTGTTGACCTCCTCAGTCGTAAGAAATATACGGCACCTGAAGCCAGTGTGTCCAGCCGCGGCCTTCGAGCTGCGTCTTGACCACACCGTACTTTGTGCCCATCGCCTCGATCACCTCGCCGTTGCCTATGTATACGCCGATGTGCCCGTCGTGCCAGACCGCGAGTCCCGGCGTGTCAGGTATGGTGTCTATCGTGCCGGAGACAGAAGCGTTATAGTACATCTGGTTTGCGC
>ERZ773194.2895-NODE-2895-length-15452-cov-6.586608_pt1 | contig 15452 bp, 9 predicted proteins | sample MGYA00511240_ERZ773194 | MGnify/ENA primary metagenome ERZ773194 (study PRJEB29015, sample SAMEA2737774) | human gut metagenome | biome: human gut; feature: human-associated habitat; material: faeces | place: China | collected 2012 ... | reverse complement strand
TCCTCTCTTTATTCAAGTTAAAGTAAAATTCCTGGTAATCATCCTTCCACCATGAGAATTCAGAATTGATAATCACCTCTTTTATTCGACGATGCTCCAAAAGTTTCTCTTTCAAACGGTCTCCCCAATAAGCCAACTCATCATAATTATAACCATACATCTTCACCCGGAAACTTCCGGCACTCTCGCGCACATCATTGTTGAAGCCCTGGTCTTGCAAACCATATACTCCCCAGCTTCCTCCTCCCAGCGTCAAAGCTTTACTGATAATATTAGACTTCAATGTATAAGGGAAGCCACTGTGTTCCACTTCTTTCGTAAAGTAAATCTGTAAGTTTGCCTGCCGTGCGCTATATATAGCTGTCTGGAACTGCCTAATTTCCTTAAAATCGCTCAAGTAAGTTTCCATCTTCTTGACCAATGCATTCATTTGCTCCAATGTACTTCCGTTAGGCAGATTGGCATTTACATACAATACCACTTCTCCCTCGTCACGATTAAAGTAACTGCCTTCGTATACTTTCTCGACAAACAGACGCAAACTGCCTCCCAATGCCTTGTCGACTATCGGTTTTACTTTCTCTTTATAAGTGGAGTTGCCGAATACCTTATTATAATATTCCGCAAATGTCCCCTCCCCTTCCATCTTATCGGGCAACATAAAGACAGGCAGGCCAAAGCCCAATACCAATAAAATACAGGCCGGCACCCTAAAGCGGCACAAGTAATAAATAAATCCCTGATAGAAGCGAGTAAAATAAACCGCAAAACGCTTCATCCAAGTGCGTCTGTGCTTCTTCGTCTTTTTCTTCTCCAACTTAATCTTGTCAATCATGGAAGGAACAAAGAACAAGGCTACAAACAATGAAACAGCCAGATTTATAATTACCACAGCCGCAAAATCCTGCAAGTTCAACCGAATCTTTTCATCAAGGAAGAAAATAATAACCAATGCTCCGATGGTAGTTAAAGTAGCAGCCAGCACAGAGACAAATGCTTTCAGATTCCTACGATGCAAAATATGATCGGTCATGACAATAGTATTGTCTATCACCAAGTTGAGAGAAATGGTAATACCGGCCAAAGAATAAAGCTGCATTTCCAGTCCGAAGATATAATAGAAAATAGCAGCTACGGCTATGTTGATAGTCAAGCTGGTTACTATCAGAAACAGATAACGCAAATTGCGGGTAATCAATGCAACAAACAGCAATAAAATCAGCACAGTCAGTCCGGTACGGAAATAAATTTTATCCAATTCCTTTTGAATATACTCCGTGGCATCATAACCGATATGTACCTCATATCCGGCCGGCATCTTTGCCTGCAATTCCGCCATACGGTCTTTTACCTGACGGCTCAGTTCCAGCTGATTTGCCGTTTCCTCAGCCGTAATATAAAGATAGATGGAATTCAGTCCGTTGATGCGGTAATAGCTCTGTGGCTGTTCTTCCACATGCTTTACTTTTATCAACTTATCCAATGTGACCACCGTTCCATCTCCTGTCTCCAGTTTGATGGCATCGGGCTCAAACTCCGTTTCCTTGCCTGTAGCAGTGCGCACCACCCGAATCCAGTCCTTATCATCCGGCCCCTTCTCTATAGAACAAATACCCAGAAATTCTTTCTCGTAATGGCGGTTGATGGCAACCTGCACGTCTCCCAGTGTTATTCCCAAGCGAGACAACTGTTCACTGTCATATTCCAATTGCCACTCCATCGGAGTAGCCCCATTCAATTCTACTTTATATACACCCGCCAATTGTCCCAGCACCGGTTTTATGTTCTCTTCGGCATAGTTTTGAATCAAGATAGGATTAGAGGGCGCATTGAGAGTATATGTCATAAATGGCCTCGATGCTTTATCATCCGAACGGCGGGTACTAATCTGAGGATAGCTGACTCCGTCAGGCAACTGCGCCCACGTTTGGCGGATAATGGTTGACACCTCAAAACGGGCAGCATCAATATCCGCATGCTTATCCAGTTCCAGCGTTATACTTCCTCCTCCATTATCAGAAGTAGATATTACATTTTTTATTCCGTTTACCCTTGCCAGCATCGATTCCAGTTTGCTGGTCACCTCAGCCTCTATCACCCGCGATGAATTACCCGGCATTCTAAATGAAATAGTGAGCCCCGGCAAAACACGCGACGGTGCCAGTTTGACCGGCAATAACGGAACCAAAGCCAAACCTATCAACGCCAAACAGACAAAAGTGACTATCAGCGTAAACGAAGATAAAGTACGAGAGTTGCTCATCGATACATACCTACATTAAAATCAAACTTATCAGATAATGAAAATCCCGAAGCAAAGTCGTGCAATGTCAGTTTCCGTATCTTATAATAATTCAACCAATAATTCTGTAAAGCCGAAATATAATTCTTCTGTGCTTCTTGTTGGCGATTTAATGAAAGAGTCAGACTGTTTACATCCGCTTTGCCGATAATGAAGCGTTGGCGTGTCTGTTCATACGCCATCACCGCCAAGTCCAATGCTTCTTCGGCACTGGCAATCAGGCGCTGCTGGATATTGAAATCACTTACGGTCATTATCACCTCTTCTTCCACACTAAGCTCTTCCTGACGTGCGGCAATCTTTACCACATTCAGGTTATTCTTTGCCATATTGTATTTTCCTTTTCTTACTCCCCAGTCCACCAATGGAATAGAAACACTCACCGACACCAAATCCTGTTGCAAAGGGTGGCGGTAGGCATCTCCGAACTTATCTGCTACCTGATTGAATCCGACACTGGCATTCAGGCTGGCATTAAAACGAGATTCCACCTTGGTCTTATTCACATTCTGTTCTGCTTCCAAAATATTCTGGCGTTGCTCCAAGAAAGACGGATTGTTCTCTTTTGCTTTAGCCAGAGCCACATCTACCGGAATCTCCATGGCGGCGGGGCGACCGGGTAAAGACAATTCGATAGTCGTATTCTTATCCAGATTCAGAAAAGAAGCCAATGAGAACATAGCACGTTTCAGCGCTATCTGTGCATTTTCCAAAGTGTTATGCGCATTCACTTTATCCAATTCAAGGGTCAATAAATCCGCACGTGAAATGGCTGCTATTTTATGGCGTTGCAGTCCGATACTATACAAGGTATCACTGGAAGACACATTCTCTTTAGCCAATTGATAGTCGGCTTGAGCCATTGCCAATGCAAAGAAGTAAGTGACAGCCTCCTCTGACACGGTCTCCGTATTATAAATGAATTGTTTCTTTACCTTTTCATATTTCAGCGGTTCAATCTTACGGTCCCAACGAAATGCATTATACCCCAACAAGCTCTGCTGATAGCCCACCCGGATAGGCACACTGGAATATTGGGTAGATTTCGTATCACCGAAGTTGCGCATAAAGTCAAGTTGCGAATCTATATAGAAAGTACCGCCTGTCCAATCCAGATTCTGCCTGATGCTCAGTCCGCCACCGGCACTGAACATCTGCTGTTCACGATATACGTCCATATCCTCATTAGAGTCATAACGCTGAGTGATATACCGGTAATACTTTGCCGGAGTCAGGTCGAGTGTCAAACTGGGAAGGCGATTTGCTTTATAGGTTCTGAATTCCCAATAACCCGATAAATACATATTTTGATATCTGAATGCCGACAACGAACTGTCATTCGCAATCTCTATCGTATGCTGCAAATCCAATTTCACCGTCTGCTGTGCCTTTACGCCAACCGATAAAAGACAGCCTATGATCCATATACTAACGTACTTCATTTTTATCATGTTTTCTATAAATAAACCAATATATCAAAGGAATAATGAACAAACTGACCAATGTTCCCACTACCATCGAGCCAATCATGGCAATAGACAATGGCTTTTGCAATTCCGATCCCATATCCGAAGTAAACAACAATGGCACCATTGCAAAAATAGTAGTCAACGACGTCATGATAATAGCTCTCAAACGTCTCTTACCGGCAATATGGATAGCCTCAACCAAAGGTATTCCGGTTTTACGCAACTCGTTAATAGTATCCAGTTTCAGAATAGAGTCATTCACCACAATACCGCAAGTTACAATAATACCGATAGCCGACATCAAATTCAGCGTATGTCCAAACACCCATAAGGTAATCAATGCAAAAGCTGTATCTACCGGTATCTCCAACAGCACGATGAGCGGCTGCAAGAAACTCTCGAACTGTGCACACAAGATAAAGTACATCAACAAAAGCGACACAAACAGAATAACAGTCAGTTCTCCCATCATCTTTTCATTCGAAAAGAAACTGCCTGAGAAATCCACTTCCCACTCATTCTTTTCTTTAACCGTTTCCTTCACTTCCTTCATAAGTCGTGTAGGGTTTTCAACATCATAAAAGCTCAACGGAATATACTCTCCGTTCTTACCGGCCGTAATACTCTTCAAATCCTCAGCCGGAACAATCGATACCAGCTCACTCAGCGGAATATAATTCACCTGTCTGTTCTTATCAGGCTGAGTTTGAACCAAAGTTTCATTCAGAATACGGTTCACGCTTTTTTCTTCTCCGGCAATGCCGATAGGCAAATATTGCTGGTAAGAACGCAAGGTAGACACTTTGTTTTCTTTAAAAGCAGTGCGCAACACCCTGGTCAGTTCCTCGTAAGCAATGTTATACAACAGCAACTTTTCCCGGTTCACCACCAAATTCAACTGATTACGGAAAGCAATACCCGTCGGAGTCATTCCCGTTGCCTGAATAACGTTCTTTTCCAACTGCTGTAATTGCTCGGCTTCGGGAGCTTTTGATTTATTGGCAGCATGAAGTTCTGCCACGATATCTGCCTCCCCTGTCACAAACAACTTCTCAAAAATAGTTTCGGGAGGAGAAAAAGATATCACAGCCAAAGGATATTTCTCTTCCACTTCCTTCGTCAACAAATCCTGCAATGGAAGTATCTCTGTGGGTGTCCCGGTCTTAAAATAAAGTTCCGCTTCGGTTGAAGACAACTCACTTCCTCCATTCAATATGTAATCCTGCATACCCACATAAGCCGTATGTTCAGTCACCTTATCATCTGTCAGTTTCATCAGCTCATCCACCCGCCGATTATTCTCGTCCACGTGAATATTTTCATTCCATTCGATACGCATTATCAGTTCGTTCTGGTCTATCTCCGGCATCCTTTCCTTTTCCATAAAATAAAAGAAGAACACACAAACAGGCAAAGTGGCCAAAGTGCCCAACAGACTAATTTTCTTATGAGAAAACACCCAATCGATACCTTTATCATAAAAACCCTCCAGCCATTCGTTTTTCAACAGATTATCAAATCTCTTGGACAAGAAGCTTTTGCTCCGTATGCCTAATCTATAGAATAACAGATAAAGCACAGGTAAAAGCATAATACCGGTGACATACGAAATCATCAATCCCACTGTGATGGAAAAAGCCTGGTCCATAAAGATAGCACCTGCAATCCCGCTCATAAATATCAACGGCAGGAAGACAGCAATGGTAGTCAGTGACGAACTCAACATCGGAGTAATCATTTCCGTAGTTCCCACAGCACATGACCGCTTCAATGAATATCCCCGTTCCCGATATTGAGAAATATTCTCCGTCACAATGATAGAGCTGTCAATCATCATACCCACAGCCAAAATCAAGCCCGACAATGAGATAACATTCAATGAAACATGGCAGAAATAGAAAAAGAAAAAAGTAATGACAATAGAGGTCACCATACTGATACCGATAACCAACGGCGAGCGGATATCTCCCAAGAACAATATGGCAACAATGAAAATAAACAAGAATCCTAAAGACAAATTCTGTTGCAAATTGGAAATGGTATAATCCAACAATTCCGTCTGGTTACGGCTTATACTGAACTCAATATCAGGATAAAGAGAAGCAAAATAATCGGTCGTTTCTTTCAACTTCTCCTTCATTTCATCCATATTCTCGTCACTCTGCTTTATGATAGCCAGAGTAACCGCTTTTTTACCTCCGGCAACGGATAGCCCGCTTTCTTTTTGTGATACGACATCCACTTTGCAAAGTTCCTTCAATTGCAAAATACGGTCTCCCTTACGGATATATATATTCTTCACATCTTCGGTGGTACGGAGCAACGTAGCAATACGGATATTATATTCATAATACCCATCCCTTACCAACATACTTCCCGGCTCCACATTATTGGAAGCCAATGCATTCTCGATATCCTCCACCGTGATACCCGTCATGGCCAGTTTATCTTTATCGGGAACTATCTGAAGTAATTTTCCGGGGACACCGGTAATATCAGCCATTGCTACCTCAGGCAACTGTTCGATGCGGCGTTTGACCACATTTTCCGCCAGTTCGCACATATCCAGAAACTGTTGCTCATTCGTGCCCTCATAAGGCCGGTCATTCTTCAGTGTCATGTTCAGATAGAAAACCGGAATATCCGTTGCACTTGCCTTTATTGCTTTAGGACGCGCCACCTCTTTGGGCAGGCTGTTCATGGCAGCATCAATCTTTTCATTGACCTCTATAAACGCCAAATCCGTATTGACACCAAACTCGAACTCCATGCGGATAACACCTGCACCGTCACGAGTCTCACTTTTTATTTCTCTCAATCCCGCTACCTGCAATAATTGTCTGCGCACCGGTGTAACGACTGTATTCTCCAACTCACGCGCCGAAGAGTTTTCTCCCGACACCTGAATGGTAATTTGGGGAATAGCGATGTCAGGCAACAAAGACACCGGCAATGAGAAATACGTCACCAGCCCGATAATAAAACAGGCAGTGAACGCCATCAGCACGGCTATAGGGCGTTGTAATAAGAACTTTACCATTTGCTAATTCTTTTCAGATTCTTCAATTCATTCAGAATGACAATTCTCAATTCTTAATTACCTTGACAGGAGCTTCATGAGCCAAATTTACATTACCGGTGACTATCACTTCCATTCCTTCCTCCAGACCGTCTGTGATGGTATACTCTTCCATATTTTCCAGCCCTGTATGCACATAATTCCACATAGCCTTACCGTCTTTCAGCGTAAATACCACCTGCTTGCCCGAACGCAGAACAACAGCCGTTTTAGGAATCACCAACTGCTCTCCTACCGAACGCTTCACACTGACTCTGACATTCATCCCGTCAAAAAGTTTATTGCCTCCATTCACCCGCGCCTTTACACGCACCATACCATTTTCATCCACCAGCGGATTGATTTCACTGATATTTCCCTGACGTACACCGGCAGCGGAAGCATAAGGAGTCACTTCCACTTTATCCCCTACCTTAATCAGAGGCAACTCACTTTCAAGCACAGTGAAATCAACTTCCATCGTACCGGCGTTAATTACCCGGCAAAAAGCTTCTGACGTTTTTGGAATGTTATGTTCTTTTTCGAAGAGATTGGCAACAACACCATCGAAAGGTGCCACCAGTGTAGCTTGTTCCACATCATATTTGGCAGACTCATATTGGGCTTTACTTTGCTCATAACCACTTTTTACTTTTGCCAATTCCAATACATCGGCCGGCACAGCTTTCAAATTATCGGGTGCATACCCCTGTCCTATCAATACATCCTGCATCTCCAGTGTGGACTGGGCCAATCCATTTTTCTGCTGTGCCAACGTATTATTCAACTTAAACAAATCAAGTTCTGCTATTTTCTGCCCTTTACGCACCACATCTCCATTTTTCACCCAAACATGGGCCACTACTTCTGCAGTGCGAAAATACAAGTCGGCATAATCCTTTGCCGTAACCTTCCCATTACTGATCAGTTCATGATTGAATACTCGTTTTTCCAGCGGCACCACCGTCACCTCATTGGGCAATGAGGGCAATACAGTTTCCACACCTTCTTTTTCCTTAGAATCTTTTTTTTCATCAGAACAAGCTGCCACTGTAGTGGCCAGCACCAGCCCATAAGCCAATATGTGTAATTTCATAGTCATGTTATTCTTGTTTAAAAGACAAATAAAAATATTATATTTGAATAAAACTCATTTTCCCTCTTCTTTTTTTGTTAAATTTTCTTTTTTAGGCATTTATACAATTCAGTACAAATAGGAATATCAAAGTAATTTCTTTATTTCCTCCCTCATTTGCCTGATGGCCGTGGATTGCACCTTCGGCTCTTTCTCCATTACCATCCTTGCGGCCTGTTCCAGTTTTTGCCGTTGATAAAACCCCGGTTCCGCATATAGCTTTGCCAACAGGAAATAAGGATAGATTCTGCCCGGCAGCCGATGAGTGGAACGAATCAGCCAATATTCCGCCTCTGCATAATTACCCGCCTCCTGCTCGTTCTTGCCTATTATGTTCAGTATCATCGGGTCGCCACTCACCTTCAACGCCTCCTTCATAACCACATTCGATTCCTCATTTCTGTGCAGTTTGTGCAGGGCATGACCGTATTCAAACAGATAGCGGGCATTCCATTTCATGTCTTCGTATATCTCCGCATAGACTTCCGCCGCCTGTTCATAAGCCCCCGAACGGTAAAACATCTGTTTCCGGTGCCATGCCGACGAAGCCGTCTCACGCACCTCCTTCCACCGATACACCCGGTAACACCCATAGCCCGCCGACAACAATAAGAACACGGTTCCCGCCATGCAAACCAATGGGCGTCGGGAGGAAAGGGTCTTTATTGCGCACCCTGTTACCAGCAATGCCAGGGCAACGACAAACAGAAGGAACTGGAACGGATAGGAAGAAAAGGAGAACACGGCCAAAGACAGCAGTGCACCGCACAGCCCGTACTCCTTCTGCCTGTGCCCGGCATAACCGCTTCCGCCCACCACCAGCAACGCCATCAGGAGCACGGGAACTCCCCATGCCATCGCCACCTGAAGATATTCATTGAACACATATTCGGGTGACCCCGCCACCCGTTCCTCGGTTTCCGTGTAGTTGCCCGCCGAGAAATAATCTTCCTGCGCCTGCCCATAGGCACCGGGGACGCCGTCCCATCCGTATCCGCGCCACGGTTGTCCGGCTATGGCGTGCACGGACACCTTCCACATCAGCAGCCTTCCGTCTGCCGAGTCCTTCTTCATCAGGTAAACACCGGCAAGCATCCCTCCTGCAAGCAATACCAGCAGAATTGCCCCTACTTTCGTCCGTCTCGGGTGACAACGGATGTAGGCGTGAATCTCCTTCCGGTAATGCATATATGCGATGTATGCCGACGAGACCGCCCCGGCCATCCATGCCGAGCGGCTCATTCCGGCCGGCAACACACAAATAAGGAGTAACAGCACGGATAAGGCTACATAATAGGCCGTCGTTTTCTTTTCCTTCCTGCGCTTCAGCCATTCATACAGACAGACCGGAAGCGTCATGGCAAGGAAACCGGAGTAAGGCCCCGGATTGTAGAAAGAGCCGGTAAGGGCATAGAGCGAGTGGTTGGAGGCGGTAAAGCCATATACCTGTGCAAGCCCCCATACCGCTTCTACCGCACCGGCAAGGATGAAGAGCCAGGTGATAAATAGACAAATCCCACTTGCCATTATTTTATTTATATGTTTCATTTTATTCCTTTCCACACCCTGTCCCAACGGATATGTCCGTCGGCGGGATCTTCCGATTTCCATATTCTTGTTGCCTTTCCCACTATGTAGCTTTCGGGCAGCAGTCCCCAATACCGCGAATCGCGGGAGTTTTCCATGTTGTCGCCCGATACGAAGTAATAGTTCTCCCTAAACCGGTATTCCCTTATCAGGCTGTCGCCCAAGTAAACAAGTTTATCCCTCAATGAAAGTTTCTTTTTTTGTTCGTACCTTATGATATGTTGATAAAATAATATTGAGGTGCTATCCAATGATACCACCTGCCCTTCTGCCGGGACAGGCAGGGGACCGAATTCCTTTATCGTCCATCCCAACCGTTTGCTCCACGGAAAACTCTCCATGACCACTCCCCGTAAATTGTTTTCCGTCAGGCCGGAGATGCGTCTTTGGGCGGCTATATTTCCCAATTCTTCCTCTGTCCCACGTATCCGATAGAATCCGTTCCTTATTTCCAGCGTATCTCCCGGCAGGGCGATACAGCGTTTTACATAATACAGCATGACATCCATCGCCAGGGAGTCTTGCTTGGCAGGATAAGGGAAATTGAAGACCAGCACATCATTGCGCTTAACCTTTCCGACTCCCGGCAGCCGGTGAATCTTCACCTCCTTGTCTTCCAATGCATCCCAGATATTGAAGATGCGGGCTCCCATTATCCATTTGTTCACCAATATGCGGTCGCCTGCCTGCAGGGTGGGAGCCATTGAATCAGACGGGATGGTAAAAGTCGTGAAACAGGTTGTTTGTAATACCAGCCATCCTATTATCAATATGCATATATAGAAAGCGACCGACAGCAAGCAGTCCGTTATTTTTTTCAGCCTTTTCACCTTTCCTACCATTTGTTTAAGAATATTTGTTGCCCGTTTTGCATATAGAACACCTGTTCCTCCTTGCCGGCAGATAGGTTATGCAGCCAAAGCAGCGCGTTTTTGGGAACATTGTTGTAAACCAACCGGGGTTCCGTTGCCGTTTTCCTGCCTAAAGACACCCAGCCGTCAGGTCCGTTTTGGTAGAACAGTTCATATTCATGTCCCATACTGATAAAATTCTCATCATTGCGTGGCACATAAACTATCTTTTTTATCCATTCATCTTTGCCGAGGTCTAAAGTTACATAGCCTCCTTTTTCATCTGAAAGGAAATAGGTCAGATAGTTTCCGTCACAAATATTCTCTTTTACTTCTTTCTCATTTCCTTTACACGGCTCACTTCCGTTTATAATCTTAAAAGGCAGATTTACCGTGTCCTCTTCTGAACGAAATAACATTAGCTCTGCAATGCGTGCAGGTTTATCTGCAGCTGCTTGATATCGCACATACCTGTATTTTTTTTGAGGATGGCATATCACTTGATTATAATTCACTCTCGGTGTGTCAGCAACCATATAGAGTAACTCACTCTGTCGAAAATCCAAAGAATTTGAAACATCCAAGTGGCTTCCTATGATTTCACTGATATGGAAACGCGTCCATTTTCGTAGCGGATATTTTCGGAATAATTCAACGGTTTCTACTTCTTTCTCAGGCTGGAAATATTTTAATCCTTTATCTGTCAGCCAAAAAGGAAATCCTATTGTATGAAACAGACTTCCATTATGATTAGAAGCCAAAGGTACATAAATGACACCAGGCTCTATATTTTTCATATTGGCTTTACCATTTTGGTGTAACGCCATATCTATAGCCTTCCAGCCCGGAAAAGAAAAGACTCCCAAATAGGCATATTGTCCACATTCAGTCTCATCTATTTCTACTTCCACACTGTTTTCGCCAAAATATTCACCGGTGACATCCTTTATGTAGGGAGACTTTAAGACAGCGGGTACCTCCGGCTTGTCCATTATTCCCGTTATATCCTTTTTCTGCTTGCCAAAACATTGTCTGTATATTTTGCCTTTTAAACGTTTGTCATCATATCCTTGAGTAACCTTTCCCTCATCATATTCAAAAGGGATTATTCCGGTCCCATCCTTTATGACATTCCAGGAATGGCCGCCTTGGGCTTCGGGAGCACTTATAATGAAATCCGTGGCAACAGGTATGCCTACCGAACGGAGGACATATACAGACAAGTCACAACTCTCCCGACAATATCCGACACAGTTCTTTTGCAAAAACAGGGCTCCCAGATGAGGCAGGCTTAATTCATCAGAATATACATAGCCGCTTTCTCGTTTTACAAACCTGATTAACGAGTCTGCTGCTACCATCATATCATTGCCTTTATATAAAGAATCAAGTACAGCCGAATATTTTTGATAAAAAACCTTTCGCCAGTTTTCCAACGGCTCGTCCCCTATGCGATAAGGCAATATCCATTCACAGAACTCGTCAAATGAAAGAGAGTGCCGCCACGGTCTCTTCTGCCAGGCAGCAAAGGCCAAGTCTATATTTTCAATTAAATACTCAGCCTTTATAGCGTGGCAGTCATACACCTTGGGTGTGCTCTTGTAGGAGAACTTACTCCATTTGTCTTGCAAATCACGAGGAAAATGTTTTTTATGGAATATGACGGATTGTATTTTTCTCAAACTGTCCAGACCGGAACTTTTTGCATACGAATAATATCCCGGCATATTCTTTATGAGAAAACATGCAGCATCATATTTAGGACCACTATCCTTATAATGTTCCAGTACTTTTTCCAGCTCTATTCGGTTCTTGCCTGCGGCATTCAGGGAATACTTCAAATCCTTTTCCCGGTAGCACGAACTAAAACAGATAGTGGATAATATAACAATTAAATAGATATTAGTTCTCATAAATTTTTATCTGTAAACGATTTGAAAGAAGTATGAAGCGTTTTGGTGGAAAATATTTTATATAACCAATATTACCAAGCCAGACATTGCTTCAGTCTCTAAAGGTTGTAAACATTATATCTTCTAATCAGAACAAATGTTACAACTAAAATTTCTTTTTATTCTTTCTTATTCCCATGATTTTTCTTTGAAATGTAATCTATTAGCTCCTCTCTGAATGTCTGCTCTTTTAAGTCTCCAACCTTTAAAACTTTAGAGTTTTTACAATTTAAAACGATAGATAACCGTTTCATCATCAACATACCGGATAGCGTAAATATAATTATTATCCAAGCAAATATTACTTATAGAAAATGGCAAAATGTATTTTTTAATTTTCTCACCATTCCAGTCAAAACACAATACTTCATTAGATACTTTACCTGATTTACTTGCTTCAGTGTAACTTTGAGAAGAATAAGTAAAACAAATAAACTCATTAGACACTGCCATTTTCATCAAACCTGCAATGCTTTTATCATAATCTATAGCATAACGCTCTCCCTTTTTCCATATCTGTGGCACATGTTGAAAAGTAGATGTATATATCTTGTATACACCAGTGTCTGTCATCTCATATATTTCAAATATATCTGATGACAATATTGAAAGTACAAACCTATTTTTTCTATTATTTGAACCTGCCAAAGACTGAAAAATACTTCCCTTATCTATATTTTGTACTTCATCGCATAAAAAAGGTAAATCAAAGGAAGTGTCAATTATCTCGTTGTTTGCATCCAAAATACCAAATAAGCCTTTACTAAAAGAACCAATAGCAATTTTCTTATCGTTCACTGGACAGATTTTCCGAGGTCTAAAATCTACATTATACGGATATTTTTCTTTCCTTATGCTTATTGACTGCCTATGGCTCAAAATATCAGGCAAAGAAACATAATTTATTTCTTTTTTGGCAGAAGTTAAGAAGACCAACAAAGAATCTCTCACAAAAAAATCTGACCCAAAATCAATAAATTCATCAGGACCTTCTCCAACGGTCCCCCACCTAGATACCATTTTCCTTTTTGCAACATCAATAAACGAAAATTGGTAATCATCATTTATATGCCTTAATACTAATATATTATTAGCTATACTCATATCCCTTACACTTCCTAAAGGTACATCTTTGTCAGCAAAAATGCTATCATAAACAACTACCTTTTCAACAATGTCAAAGGAGTTAACACCTACAGGCTTTTCATTGCAAGAGCTACATAATACAATTAATAACAGGAATAATAATACCTTATAATTTTTCGCTTCCATTTTATCGTTGTTTTAACGTAAGGGTAGAGTGACTGATTAAATATAAACACGTTACTTATTTAATTAAAAATCACTCCACCCCTATGTGTATTAAATATGTGATAAATATTTTAAAGGATTACATATCCAAAATAAAATTCAGCTACCATCTAGCTTGCTGTCTACGCTTATCTTTTGAAGGGTCTGTCGGATGTAATGCTTCACAATCATAATCAGGATCACTAATACAATCATCTACATTAGGCTGTTCCAATCTTGCTAACGCTTCGACATTCGCCAAAGCCAATTCCGACATTGGTTCTGCCTTTTTAGAGTTATACACATTAAATCCTGCTATCAAAGCAAACGCAGCAACCAGTGTTGCTTTCAAAACATTCTTTTTTATCTCTTTTCTATTTTTTAATAATTATTTAAGTTTGTCTTCATCTTTTAGCCCCCCCCTTCTGACAGAAGAGACATGCTCCTGTTAGAACGCCGTGTGATTAATAGCCTGCCTGCCATTTATTCCAATTCTTTATAGTATATGCTCTAAAATATTTATAATTAAATTAGACCATTCAACTCTAAATATCCGAACTGTATATCATCATTGAACGACATGATAATTCTATTGTTGTTGTCATCATAACAGAAGTCTGCTATTTTCCGATTTATATCTAAAGTTTTAAGATAGTTTCCCTCGGTATCGAAAACAAAAAATTTTGTAGGATAATAATCATCGGTATGCTTGTTACCACCTGAATATGAAGCGATAATCTTATCTTTGGCTAATACTACTTTACTATAGTAATGAGTTGCAGTCGGATTTTCTTTCCATTCCGGTCCATAAATATTATATTTCAAATTTCCCATTATATCAGTTATTACCATTAAATCATAGCCTGTATAGCACTCCACACAGATGTTTTTAGTTTCTGAAGCAGTAAAACAAACACGTTTCTTTTCTATTTCAGGATGGTTTTCTTTTAAAGGAAGTATTTTACCTGTTTGCATATTAAGACGTGCCAACATTTGTTTGAAAGAAGAAGAACTGGTAGGGGAAATCATTCTGCCTATAGCCAGCGTATCGCTGAAAAATTGATATACATCTGGGAATATTCCTTTATCCATTTCCATTTTCACGTTTGGCATATAGAAAGGATTAGCAAACGCACTATCCACATTGTAACTGAATATTTTTTGTTTTCCATAGTCGGATATATATAAATTCTTGCGTATATTGTCTATGCCAATATTCCCAAGAATTGTAATTTCACCAGGTCCTTGTCCCAATTCTCCTATACTTTGCACGTAAGTAAAATCCTGCATGTTAAAAATATGAATAAGCTGATTTGAGGATTTATGGTCTGCAATAATCAGATGATTATCCATAGAATATAAACGTGTTGTAGAGCCTATCAAAATATCGCCAGTCTGGAATTCTTTTACTTTCTGATAACAGTTTTCTATTTTGTTACGAACTGTCTGGTGTTTTTCGGTTGTCGCATTATTAGTGCAACCGGTTATGGCTAACACAATAAATAATATGTTTGCTATTTTTCTTAACATAAGTATTTGCTTTTAGAAAGAGAAAAACAAAAATTAGGATAAGATTCAATTATCACAAATTCTATTTTTCTCCTTCGTTTTTACTTTTAGGGAATTCAATCAAGCTGTTCGGCTATTAATTCCTCTTTTTATAGATTTGCTTCTCTATAAGTCGGAAACCAGTAATGGCATAAACAACCATCACCATTATCCAAACAACCATTTTCGCACATTGGGTTTTCATCATCATCAGCCAATGCTTCCACATTAGCCAAAGCCAACTCAGACATCACATCCGA
>ERZ773194.2887-NODE-2887-length-15482-cov-17.770791_pt1 | contig 15482 bp, 14 predicted proteins | sample MGYA00511240_ERZ773194 | MGnify/ENA primary metagenome ERZ773194 (study PRJEB29015, sample SAMEA2737774) | human gut metagenome | biome: human gut; feature: human-associated habitat; material: faeces | place: China | collected 2012 ... | reverse complement strand
TCGAGTTTATCAACCTATTTTATCAGTTTAGGCTTGCACAAATCATAAAAATATGAAATACTTTCTTATCGCTGGCGAAGCATCGGGCGACCTGCATGCCGGACGCCTGATCAAAGCTATTCGCAAAAACGACGACAACGCCTCGTTTGCATTCTTCGGAGGCGACTGTATGGAGCATGCCGCGGGATGCCGTCCCATAACACACTACAAGGAGATGGCTTTTATGGCGTTCTCCGAGGTGCTGCGCCATCTGCCAACAATCCTCGGCAACATGAAACGGGCAAAGAAGGCGATTGCCGAATTCCGCCCCGACGCACTTATTCTCATCGACTACCCGTCGTTCAATCTGAAAATAGCTAAATACGTGTTCAATATCGGAATCCCGGTCTACTACTACATCTCTCCGAAAGTATGGGCATGGAAGGAATGGCGCGTAAAGTCGATAAAGAAATACGTCAAGAAAGTTTTCTCTATACTGCCGTTCGAAACTGAATTTTTCGCACGCCACGACTACCGTGTGGACTATGTGGGCAACCCAACAGCCAACGAGATAGCGGAGGCGATGCTGACAATGCCGTCAAAAGAGGAATTCTTCCGCGCCAACGGGCTTGACAACGACAGACCGACCGTTGCACTGCTACCGGGGTCGCGGCTTGGAGAAATCCGCAACAACCTTCCGCTAATGGCTGAAGCCGCAAGCCGGTTTCCAAACGTGCAGGCAGTCGTTGCCGGAGCGCCTAATGTCGACAGGAGTTTCTACGAGTCGGTGGTTCCAGGAATGAAGATAATCTACGACGCTGCCTATCCGCTGCTCGCCCACTCCCAAGCCGCATTGGTGACATCGGGAACGGCGACTCTTGAGACCGCAGCAATCGGCACGCCGCAGGTGGTATGCTACAGGGCAAACGGCTCAAAACTGTCATACAAGCTGTTTGAACACATTCTGAAAGTGAGATTCGTGTCGTTGCCAAACCTTATCGCCGACAAAGAAGTGGTGCCCGAACTGCTGCTCCACCTATGCAACCCCGACAACATCGCCGCCCACCTCGCGCCGTTGCTTGTCGACAGTCCTGAACGGAGCGCTATGCTCGATGGCTACAAAACCGTCAGACAGCGCCTCGGCTCTAACGACAGCGCCGAAACTGCCGCCCGACAGCTAATCGCCGACCTGAAATAACTTTTCACTGAAATATAACAGCCAAGCCGGGCGGCGACAGATGTCACCGCCCGGCTTGGCTGTTGGAGCGGTAGACGAGGCTCGAACTCGCGACCCTCAGCTTGGGAAGCTGATGCTCTACCAACTGAGCTACTACCGCATTTTCTATCGCAAAGGTAGGCACTTTGAGGCGAAATGCCAAAGAAAAAGATACGGAATTTGCAGATGTGACGGAAAATTGCGAAATTCGCAGAAAATTTGTATATTAGGATGATTACGCAAGAACAATTAAAAGAGACAGAAGAACGCATGTTGGCGTTGAGGAGGTATCTTTGACGTCGACTCGAAGAAAATAGAAGTCGAAGAAGAGGAACTGCGCACTCACGTGCCCAATTTCTGGGACGACCAGAAGGCGGCGGAAAAGCAGATGCGCAAAGTGAAGGAATTGCACTACTGGATTGACAGCTACGAGGATATAGAAAAGATGGTCAACGAGCTCAAACTGGGGTTTGATTTCGTAAAGGAGGGGCTGGTCACTGAGCAGGAACTCGACGAGATGTATCAGAAGACCATCGAACGCTTTGAAGACGTGGAACTGCGCAACATGCTGCGACGCGAGGAGGACAAACTCGGCGCAGTCCTGAAAATAAATTCGGGCGCGGGAGGCACAGAGAGCCAGGACTGGGCACAGATGTTGATGCGCATGTATCTGCGATGGTGCGAGAAACACAGCTACAAGACGTCGATCATACACCTTGTGGAGGGCGACGAAGCAGGCATCAAGTCAGTCACCATACAGGTGGAGGGCGACTTGGCTTACGGATACCTGAAGAGCGAAAACGGTGTGCACCGGCTGGTGCGCGTGTCGCCTTTCAACGCGCAGGGAAAGCGCATGACGTCATTTGCTTCGGTGTTTGTCACTCCGCTTGTCGATGATTCAATCGAAGTGAAAATCAATCCCGCCGATATCACTTGGGACACGTTCCGAAGCGGTGGTGCCGGAGGTCAGAACGTAAACAAGGTGGAGACGGGCGTGCGGTTGCGCTACAACTACAAGGATCCGGACACCGGTGAGACGCGCGAGATTCTCATCGAGAACACCGAGACGCGCTCGCAGCTCGACAACCGCGAGAATGCGATGCGACTTCTGCGGTCGCAACTCTACGACATGGAACTGCAACGCCGAATGGCGGAACAGGCGAAAATCGAAGCCGGAAAGAAGAAAATCGAATGGGGCTCGCAGATACGCAGCTACGTGTTTGACGACCGCCGCGTGAAGGACCATCGCACTGGCTGGCAGACAAGCGACGTGAACGGGGTGATGGACGGCGACATCGACGGATTCATCAAGGCTTATTTAATGGAATTTGCAAGTAACGAATAGCATACTATAATTATGGCAGGCTCAAACTTTATAGACTACGTCAAAATCCTTTGCCGAAGCGGCAAAGGCGGTGCCGGCTCATGCCATTTCCATCGCGCCAAATACGTGCCGAAAGGCGGCCCCGACGGTGGAAACGGCGGACGTGGCGGACATATCATTCTGCGTGGCAACCGCAACCTGTGGACGCTGCTCCACCTGAAATATCAACGGCACATTTTCGCCACCGACGGACAGCCGGGCGGAGAATGCCGCAGCTTTGGAAAGGACGGAGAGGACAAGATTATAGAAGTGCCGTGCGGAACGGCGGTTTACGACGCTGAGAACGGCAAATTCCTCTGCGAGGTGACCGACGACGGACAGGAAGTAAAGCTGCTCAGAGGCGGACGCGGAGGTCTTGGCAACTGGAATTTCAAATCTGCCACAAACCGCACTCCGCGCTATGCGCAACCTGGCGAACCTGCCATCGAAAAGTCGATCATCCTCGAGCTGAAACTTCTTGCCGATGTCGGACTTGTCGGTTTCCCGAATGCGGGCAAATCAACCCTGCTGTCTGCAATATCGGCGGCAAAGCCTAAGATTGCCGACTATCCGTTTACGACTCTCGAGCCAAACCTCGGCATCGTGGGATATCGCGGAGCGCAGTCGTTTGTAATGGCCGACATTCCCGGCATCATCGAGGGTGCAAGCGAGGGCAAAGGTCTCGGACTGCGGTTCCTGCGCCACATCGAGCGCAATGCCGTGCTGCTGTTCATGATTCCTGCCGACGCCGACGATATCTGCCGCGAATATGAGGTACTGCTCAACGAGCTGGAACGCTTCAACCCCGATTTGGCCGACAAGGGACGCGTGCTTGCCATCACAAAATGCGACATGCTCGACGACGAGCTGATTGCAGAGATGCAGCAACACCTTCCGAAAGGCGTGGAAACAGTGTTTATATCATCGGTGGCAGGACTGGGACTGGCGGAGCTGAAAGACGTGTTGTGGCGCACTATCAACGATGAGGACAACCGCATCCCGACGCGCATCACGCACCGCGACCTCGACATCACGCACCGCGTGCAGGAGGAAGACAACTTCGTGATTGAGCAGGAAGGCGGTGACGACACGGAGGAAGAGACTTGGGACGTTGAGTGGCCTGACGAATATTGGGAAGAGGATTTCAAAGATGATTAGCCAGCTTCACTTCAATCATAATGTCGGCAGCATCGACGCTTTTTCAACAGAGCGCGGCGCTGCCGACTGCTTTTCGCCCTACTCCGAGTTCAACTGCTGCGGATATACGGGCGACAACCCGGCGCACGTCGATGATTGCCTCAAGCGCCTGCGCACTCTGCTCGGCACAGAGCACATCGTCACGGCGCGGCAAACCCACAGCACCAACGTCGCCGTTATCGACAGCGTTCCGCCGACTCCACCAACCGATGTCGACGCGCTTGTCACACGGCTCCCGAATGTAGCAATAGGCGTGTTCACCGCCGATTGCGTACCTATATTGCTGTGCGAGCCTAAGAGCGGGCTGATTGCCGCTGTCCACGCCGGATGGAAAGGTACCGTGAAAGGGATCGTGGCAAATGCCATAGAAACGATGGTCGATGAAGGCGCCGACAGATGCGGAATAGAGGCTGTGGTGGGGGCATCAATCTGCCAACGCTGCTTTGAAGTGGGCGACGAAGTGGTGGCTGAATTTGCCAAACGAGCCTTCTCTCTCAACGACATCGTATGGCGAAACCCAGTCACCGGTAAAGCCCATATAGATCTGGCCGAAGCCAACCGCTGGCTTATGGAAAGCGCCGGCGTCCCGAATGCCAACATCTCGTTGTCGGGGTTATGCACCAAATGCGAGCCTCAACGGTTTTTCTCCGCCAGGACATTGGGAATCAACTCCGGACGGATTCTCTCGGCAATCATTCGCCGGCAATAACGCCGAGCGACTTGCGGTAGGCCTTCGGCGACATTCCGAGCATTCTTTTCACATATTTGCCGAAAAACGACAGATTGGGGAATCCGAGTTCGTTGGATATTTCCTTGACGCTCTTGTCGGGATTATGGAGCAGGCGGCGCACATCGTCGATGATGCATCGGTTGATGACCTCTGACGCAGTGCTTCCGCTCACCGACTTGCTCACCGCCGACAGGTATTTCGGTGTCACACAAAGGCGCGAGGCATAGTGCTCCACGGAGCGCTGCCGCGGATAGTCTGCCATCAGGACTTCTACAAAATGACGGAAAAGCATTTCCGATGAAGTGAAATTGGGCGGCGTAAGTTTTACGTGGCGGTCCATAATGTCGAAAAATTCCAACATAAAAGCCCTGAACAAAGCTTGCATCACGGCGTCTTGATGACGGCAGTAGGAGCGCGTGATTTTTGACCCAAGGAGGGCGTAATACTGCATAAACAGACTTATCTCATCGTCCGAGAGTGACAACACGGGATTTTTGCCAAGAAACACTCCCAAGTCCCATCCTCCGTCAGCCACCCGACCAAGCTGATCTATAAACTTGGACGAAAGCGCCATGCCGCGACACTCGAAATCGAGCGACACGCTGCTCTTTTCAACAATTATGTGAGGCTTGCACACAAACATCTTGCCGGCATCGACACGATAGTCCACCCCGTTGATGTTGAGCGAGCCATGCCCGTTAAGACACACAAGCAACACGAAAACGTCGAGCTTGAACGGCTGCATCTGACTGTACTCTCCTATCTGCGAAAAAAGCGAGATGTCATCTTTATACGACAAGTCTTCAATATTGCTGAATCTCTCCGACGCCAATGTCATTTCTTTGTCCATATCTGAATTTGTTTGATGCAAAGTAGCACATTTTTCCCAATACTCACGCTATCGGAATGGACCTGAAAGTGTTCTATATTTCCGCTATTCCATTTTATCGGAATTTTAGACCACTATTCCCCCTCCGCGAGCCAGACTCCGAAAATCACAGCGGCAGAACCCACAAGAGCCACCGCAGAGACGTGTTCGCCAAGTATCAGAAACGCTGCAACAAAAGTTGCTACAGCATTGAAATTTATATAGTTGGACGCGCGCACCATTCCCAAATGGCGCACCACGGCATTCCACAGAGTGAAGCAGAGCATCGACGCCACAAGTCCGAGAAACAGGATATTGAAAAACACCGTCGGGACCAGCAACTGTTCTAAACGAAAACTCGTTGGGTGGAAAAACGGCACCCACACAGCCATGGAGAGCAGTCCGTAGCCAAACACCTTGCGCGAAATGAACACATTGTCATAACGTTGCGACAGCTTTTTGACAAACAAACTGTAGACAGCCCACGACAGCGCCGCTGAAAACGTAAGAGCGGTGCCACAAGGATTGAACGCTGCGAAGTCACCACCGTTCCACAAAATAACGACAACGCCTACCATAGCGACTACAGAGCCGAGAATCACGCGTTCCGGACGCTTTGTGCGTTCCGAACGGAACACCGCCATTCCCACAAGCGTGGCAAGCAGCGGCGTGACACTGATAAGGATTGCCACATTGGTGGCCTGCATCATGCCGAGCGCGGTGTTTTCCGTGATAAAATACACAGAGCCTCCCGTCAGTCCAGCGGCAATCATCCTCATCTCGTCGGCAAACGTGTCGGCAAAAAGCCGACGAGGTGCCATAAACAAAACGCAGATATAAGCAAGTGCGAATCGGTAGATGAATATTTCCGTGGGCGTCAGTCCGTTGCTGATAAGCGTTTTGGTCGACACAAATGTGGTACCCCACACGCACACTATGCACAACGCAAGCAGATGAAACAAATATAATGGTTTCTGTTTAGTCATATATGCTGATATAAATTGTTGTAATAAAAAATGGCAGCTGCAAATGCAACCGCCATTTTATGCTTGTTGTTCCTGGGTCAACCCAAGGCGCTGATTAATTGTTGCCAGCGTCCAATGGTTGAACATTGATAAACTTGCGACCGCCTTTACCTTCTGTAAAGTTGACTGTACCGTCTACCAACGCAAACAATGTGTGGTCCTTACCCATGCCAACATTCAAACCCGGATGGTGAACTGTGCCACGTTGACGTTTGATGATGTTGCCTGCTTTAGCAAATTGACCACCGAAGATTTTGACGCCCAATCGTTTGCTTTCCGATTCACGTCCGTTCTTAGAACTACCTACACCTTTTTTATGTGCCATTTCTTTAAACTTTTAGTGGTTATGCAACTACGTCTTTAATCTCTACTTGGGTGAAGCATTGGCGATGACCGTTCAAACGGCGATAGCCTTTGCGACGTTTCTTCTTGAATACAAGAACCTTGTCACCTTTCACGAGGGGACGTTTCACCTCGCAAACAACTTTTGCTCCTTCTACGGTAGGAGCACCAACTTTAACGTCACCGTCGGCATCAATCAAGAGAACCTTGTCGAAATCGATTGAATCGCCTTCTTTTACGTTCTCGCCGAGATAGTGGACATACAAGTACTTGCCGGCTTCTGCCTTGAACTGCTGTCCCTGAATTTCTACAATTGCGTACATTTAAAATAGAAACTTTAACAATTATGTCCGTGAGGCGGACGCGCACCTGCGCTTCTCTTCTCTGAGCCTTTTCGGAATTAGCGCACAAAATTACTCTTTTATTTCGTAACCCGCAAATATTCCGACAATTATTTCTCTACATCCAAAATTTTTCCGTCAATAAACGGGGCCTGCAGAAAAACCTGATCGAAAAAAATCGTAATGCCAGACATTCTCATGCCTGGCACCACTGGATTTCTATAAAAATGGGGAATGTTGAGTATTACTTAGTCTGGATTACAAGGAAATTCGATTTTTCCCAGAACTTCTTTGCATCCTTAATCTTTATCACCACTGTTCCGCCAACCGTCTCCATCGAGTATGATCCAGCTGGATGTGATGTCTTCAGCTCCGCCTTCTTGGCGTAAGTCTTCACTTCTGTGAGCTTGCGCTTGTCGGCTTTTGTGAAGTAAGAGCGGTCGAAATCGCCCTCCATGGTCTTTGTCTTGCCCAAGAATTTCTTTTCCAGAATCTTGTGTTCTTTCAGCTCCTTGTTGCTTCCGCAAACATAGTAGCAGATGTTGAGTTCGTCGGTGACCTTGTCGGCACGCTGTGTCTCTGCGTTGCGCTCCTCTGTCACGGTCGACACTTGTGTGTTCAAATCTTCCACATTCTTGTTCAAATCTGAGATCTTCACATTCGCATCTGCCAATGCCGCCTCAAGCTGCTGAATTTTTTGCGACTGCTCATCAATGAGTTGCTTCTGCGACTCTATGGTTTTCTGCAATTTTGCAGAATATCCGTTTGAGCTTTTCAACTTGCTCTCAAGTTCCTCCAGCGCCTGCTTGCGTGCGTCAAGCTCCTGACGGAGGGCGTTGATGTTGGCTATGATTTCCTGACGCTTGTCGGGAGTGTCCTTGAAATCGCCGCTCACAAGGATGTTTTCCATACGGTTCACCTCGAGAAGGTTCTGGCTGATGTCGCCAATAAGGTTCATCAAGCTGTCGCGCTGTCCCTCAACTTTCGAGATGTCGGGTTGCGTAGTGTCGGCAAGAGCGTCTTTTTGCTCTTTTTTGCCGTTGCATGCCACGAGCGCACCTGTAAGCGCAAGGGCGAGAATCATCATCTTCTTCATAGTAGATTCTGTTTTTTTTCGGTTTTAAAATGTGCGTACTTATCTCTTTTGCCGGCGCTTTTTTCTTCTTTCTTGCCCGACACTACTATAACAATCTCTCCTCGCGGTTCGTTCACGGAAAAATGTTCACAAAGTTCAGAAAGGGTGCCGCGGCAGGTCTCTTCGTGCAGTTTTGAGATTTCGCGGCTGACGCTTGCCTCTCGGTCCTGGCCAAAGGCTTCTGCCAACTGTGTCAGGGTTTTAACCAAGCGGAGCGGCGATTCGTAGAACACGATTGTGCGAGGTTCTACGCTCAATTCGGCAAGGCGTGTGGAACGGCCTTTTTTTTGTGGCAAAAATCCCTCAAAGCAGAATTTGTCGCATGGCAGGCCGCTGTCGACAAGCGCGGGAACAAAGGCTGTGGCGCCGGGAAGGCACTCCACTTTGACGCCCACACGACGGCATTCGCGCACAAGCATAAAACCGGGGTCGGAGATGGCCGGAGTGCCGGCATCCGACACAAGGGCTATGCGCTCTCCGCCTTTCAAACGCTGGGCTATGCCTGCCGCCGTCTCATGCTCGTTGAATTTATGATGGCTCTGCATACGCGTCTCGATGCCGAAATGCTTCATCAGCACTCCACTGGTGCGTGTGTCCTCGGCAAGAATAACGTCTACTTCCTTGAGCACGTTCACCGCTCTGACGGTCATATCGTCAAGGTTGCCTACCGGCGTCGGCACCACATAGAGTATGCCGGCTTCCGCTGTGGGTTTCTGTGCCATCGCTATAGAAAATGATTTTTTATTATCGCCATAAATTCTTTCACGTCGTCCGATTCGCGGTCCCATCCAAGATCGCCATAGAAATAATCTTCCGCCTCGTCAAACGAATGCATTGCCTCCACCATATGGATGGCGTCGGTCATCTCTGCGGCACTGTTGCCGAAAAGTTCGCGGCGGAAACGGAATGTGTCGTTGAGCGAGAACGCTGATTTAAGGTCTTTCGAACGGCTGCGCTGCAGTTTTTCGTCAAGACGCAGAGGCTCGCTGTCGTCGGATGCCTTTTCATTCGCTTCCGGCTCTTCTTCTATATTATCCTCTGCCTCGACGTCTTCAGTTTCATCCGCAACGTTCGGTGTCTCCGCGTCGGGTTCTGCGGTGGGTTCATCGTCAAGCACGAGCTCGACCATAGGCTCCTGCTCATTGTCGTATTCGCCGTCGGCAACTTGCTCTGCCGTCACTTCCGCCACGTCTTCCTCCGGCTCTGGTTCCGGCTCTTCGCTTTCAGGCGCGTCCACCACCGGCTCTTCGCTTACGGCATCGGCCACGTCGTTCTCCACCATACAGGCGTCTTCCTGCGTTTCTTCGCCCTCATCGCCTTCTCTTTCGCCAAGCAGCATCTGCAACCTGTCGAGCTTCTCTCCTATTGCCGTAAACACATATTCCGGAGTGTCGGCGCCACGATTGTCGGCGAGGAGCAGAAGTCCCTCGAGTTCGTAAGCCTCGGCAATCATTTTTCTTATGTCGGTTTTCATAATTGAGGAGTATTTTGTCGTTTGTCAATAGTGTCCTGATACGATTCAAACATTCCCACCATCAGCCGTTCTATCGATGATTTCAGTTGTTCGTAGGTGCAGTGGAAATTGTTTGTAAGCAGCACTACGGAGTAGCGCGGACGCTCGGCGGGGTAATAGCCTGCATAGCATCTCACACCGGTCATGCTGCCCGACTTCAATGCGATGTTTCCCGACAGGCACGTGCCTTTTAGCAGGTTGCGCACCGTTCCGTCAACGCCGCATCGTGGCAGCAATGTCGGGAAAAGGTCGCCGGTCTGCCAGTCGAGTGCGGCCGAGCGCAGCACGCTTGCCAGAAACAGAGGTGTCATCCGGTTTGTGCGGCTCAATCCGCTGCCGTCATAGAGAGTCACATTGTCCATGTTGATGCCCCATTGTTCTACTATCTTGGTCACTGCCTTCTCGCCATACTCACGCTTCGGATCGCCGTAGATGCTCTCGCCCAATTTGCGCTGCACCGACTCGGCATACATGTTGTCGCTGCGGAAAAGCAACGATTTCAGAATCTCTGGCAGCACCGGCGACTCGTACGACAGGATTTGCATGGCATCGCTGTCGCTTGCACTCACCTTCTTTCCTTCAACGGGGATGCCCTCGCTCTCGAGTGTCTCTCTCACATCGGCACACAAACCTACGGCTGGATGCGGCATCGTGGTGACCACTTCTATCGGCTCCTGCATGCGGCGCATAGCTCCGCTAAGCGTGATTCGGCTGTTGTTTTTCTTGCGTTGCACGACAGGGCTGAATCTGCCGCGATTCACCACCGTCATCCGGTTGTCTATCTGTATCGAACGCAGATGCGGCACGGTGTCGACCACAAGGGCGCGGCCGCTCGATGTGTCGATAATCAGCGAGAACAGATTGTCGTTGTAGTTTATCGAATGCACTCCCGCGCCATAGTCTTCCGTCACGTCGGCGTCGAGCCAATCTTTGGGCACGGCGTTGTGCGGCTGTATCTTTTCCTCCGGGCGGATGTTGCCTTTGATTGCTTTTATGCCCCACAGTTTGATGTTTTCAACAGCGGCGGAGACAAAGGTTTCGCGGTCGGGGAAATGCTTGGAGTCAAGCGTCGGGTCAATGCCGCCCTCGATGACAATGTCGCCGTTGAGCGTTCCGTTTTTGTCGATAGTGCCTGTATATTTCAGACGCGTGCGGAAATGGAAGTTTTTGGTGAGTTGCTTCAACGCTGCCGACGATGTGACAATTTTCATCACCGACGCCGGTATCATTTGCCGCTCAAGATTGTAGGACGCAACTGGTGTGCCTGTGCGCAAATCCATCACGCAGACGCCCACTGTGGCTCCTGTCATGGCACGGCTCGACACAAACTGCCTGATGGCTGAATCCATTTTCACAGAAAACGAGTCGACGGTGGTGTCGACAACGCTGTCTGACGCCGTCACGGCTTTCATCGGTTGTCTGTCGGCAAATCCGACAGACAGCAGTAAGATTATCAGAATGATATGCTTAATCCGCTTCATTTTTATTTTCTTTTCCCATTATTTTAACATTCAAAGTTAAACATAAATCCCATGAATTGGCGGTGTGTGTGTAAACATCTTTTACCGAATTAACAATGTTTAACCACGCATCGTTTCTTTTCCATAATGCCTGCGCACCAAGAGAAAGACGCCGGCTCCATAACGGAGTCGGCGTCTTCTTGCTGTATTCCTATGCAGCGCGATGGCTATTCGAGCACCAAAGTGGCGCGTGCGGGGAACGACATGTGCGGCGCGACGGTCACGGCATCGCCGGTAATCACGTCGCGGAAAGTGTCGCCGGGACGCATAATTTCGGCATATCGGCTCATGTCAACATCGGTAAGAGGCTCATCGGTGCCGTTCATCAGCACGATGAAGCGGCGGTCACCGTTGGTGCGCTCATAGACGTAGAGCTGGTTGGACGGCATGAAATTGCGCAAAGTGCCTGCCGACACGGCTTTGTTGCCTTGTCGCCAATGGAGCAGACGGCTCATGAAGTTGAACGCTTCGCGCTGAAGATGGGTACGCCCGTCGGCGGTAAACACCGATACGCTGTCGCCGGGGAATCCGCCTGGCATGTCGAGGCGCACATAGCCGTCGGTCACCGCCTTGCTGCCGTGCATCAGCACTTCTGTGCCATAGTATATCTGAGGGATGCCGCGGGTGGTCAGAAGAAACGCCTGTGCCTGTTTCCAACGGGCGAGGTCCGACGGCTCCTCAACGAGGAATCGGTCGGTGTCGTGATTGTCATAGAACGTAAGCAATCGGCTGCAGTCGGCATAAAGCATGTCAAGCGCAAGGTGGTTAAACAGGCGGTTGAGTCCGTCGCTTCCTGATTTTGTCTGTTCTCCAAACGCTTGCTGCGCCATCAAGCACAACGGGAAATCCATTACCGTTGGCAATTCTGTATTGACTGGGTTCAACTTGTTGCCGCGTTGCATATACGCAATGCTCGCCTCGTTTTCAAGCCAGCTTTCGCCAACGATGTTGAACCGCGGATACTCGCGTGCCACGGCGCGGTTCCAACGCGCCATAGCCTCCATGTCGGCATACGGATAGGTGTCCATGCGGATGCCGTTGATTCCGGCATACTCAATCCACCAGATGGAGTTTTGGATAAGATATGTCATCAAGTGGGGGTTGCGCTGATTGAGGTCGGGCATACCCGACACAAACCATCCGTCGACGGTGTGCTTGAAGTCGTATTGGCTCACATACGGATCATGCACCGTGTTAAGCCGGAAGTTGGTGAGCAGCAACGAGTCGACGGCGGCATTTCTCTTGCCTGTCAAATTTGCCTGCTGCACGCTTCTGATGCCGTCGGCTGTCGGCTGGGCATTGAGCCAGTCGTGGCTGGGAAGGTCGTAGAGCCACGGATGGTAGAGTCCGCAATGGTTGAAAATCATGTCCATAACCACCTTGATACCGCGGCTGTGGCATTCTGAAATCAAGCGGCGGTAGTCGTCGTTGCTTCCGAAGCGCGGATCCACACGGTAATAGTCGGTGGTGGCATAACCGTGATAGCAGCCACCGGGCATATCGTTCTCAAGCACAGGAGTGAGCCACACTGCCGTGACGCCCAGTTCCTCAAGATAGTCGAGATGGTCGGAGATGCCTTTCAGCGTACCGCCGTGGCGCGCGCCCGGGTTCGTCCGGTCTATGCGGTAGTCGAAATTGGTAGACTGATGCTTCACGTCGCCGCCGTCGGCAAAGCGGTCGGGCATCATCAGGTAAAGCACGTCGGAAGAGTCGAAACCCTCGTGACTTGCTCCGTCGCCCTGACGGGCAAGCAGTTCATATTGCTTCTTGATTTTGCGCTTGTCACTGGCAAACGTGATGTCGACAGTGCCAGGTTTGGCGTCGCTGCCGATGGTGAGATACAGAAACTGATAATTCGGGCTATCGAGACGCGCCACGGAGTCAAGTTTCACGCCAGGGCAGTCGACCGACGGCACAGCGTCGCGTATGCCCTCGCCCGTAACCATTATCTGCAGCTGCTGGTTTTCCATCTCTGTCCACCACATCGGTGGGTCCATACGGTCGACAGCAGTTTTTGCGTTGGTTGTCATTGCTCCGGCCAAAAGAAGTCCGGCAACAAGAAAGATTTTTTTCATCATAGGTAATTGAGTTTTTGTTTTTCCGCCATAAATTTACAACTTATTTGCCATGTAAATCACATTTTTGTGCATTTTTATGCCCTATTTGCAACTTTTTGGACACTGCAATATTTCCCTGCATCGACTTTTGTGGGAGATAAGATATATTCAACATCTATAGTCTTGTCATACTTGCCGACAGCCTTTGTTCCTGCGGCTGGTTTTACAACTTCATATAGAGCTGCAATATCGTAGCTGCTCTCAGCAAAGGCAGTTAAGGTAGACATCAAAAAATGAAACAAGGACATAACGCTTCCAGGTGTACCATGCCTTATTTGACTTTGATTGTTATGAAGTTGGAGGCATAAGGTAATGATGTTGAGTGAAGGTAGTTGGGCGTCTTTTTGGATTGATTCACTCGATAGAAACAAAAGTTCCAGCCCTGTCCCATGTCGGTATATAGAGCCTCTTTAACGCCTTGTGAGAGCAGTGCATCAATGAAATTTCCGAAAGAGACAATTCCTTGACTTTCATAAAGAGCCAAATGATTATCGGAATCGAGACATAAAGCGCGGAAGACATTCTTATTTCCAAATGGGCGAGTGGTCGGTACCTTAGCCACATCATGTATCATCATTTCCTGTGCGAACCCCATTCCTCCTTCTTTTGCGGCTTTGTCCATTGCGGCGGAGTAATCCTTGTAGAAAAATCTTGGGCCCGACTTGGCAGACCACGTAAATGCACCGGTGTTGCGCTTACAGCGATAACCTTTGAATCGGACGCCACCCGCAACGTGATCGCCTGCTACATTTGAGTGTCCTTTGTCAAATTCAGTACCGGTAAAAGCTCCGGCAAATGCCAAAACTATGGAATCATCATTAGGGGAAGGTATTTCTCCGCAAACCATATCCATTTTAAGTCTGTTCATCTCCGGCTTTAGGCAAATCAGGTCGCTATATTGGGTTCTGACATGAGAAACAGAAAGAATGGCAGTATCTACTTTGGTGAAATCTCTTACGATTGATTCTTTTATATCGGGATGAAGTCCTCGAACCACATCAATAAACAGTTTCACGCGAGCCAATACCTCACGCCCACGGTTGCGCCACCATGAAGTGCGTTTTCCCGGAGTCTTGGCATTGAAGCCTATAGCGTCAATGCCGAGATGTCTTGCCTGATACAAGGCTCTCTCATTATGATATTTTTGAGAAATGATGATAATCGAGTCCTGACAATACACGTCACGCATTTTCGCAATGGAGTTTAGTGTTCTGGTGCCATCGTAATCAAGAACGATGCGAGCAGAATCAACTCCTTGTTTAATCAACGAATCACGCATTGCCACCGGTTCATCGTAACCGTTCTCAGTATTGCGGTAATCTCCGCCACTGACCACGAGCCAATCAACCTTCCCAGCTTTGTATAGTTCCTCACCGGCTTTTATCCGTTGGTCAAAATAATAGTTTCTACGTCCATTCCAAGTAGATATAGGAGATGTACCTAAAATAAGCCCGACTTTCCGATGGGGAATGCTGTCCACATTGTCATAAAGTCGCTCTTCGGCATTATATACTACGGATTGATCGCAGATAATCATTCCCAAAATACTAATTAGTATGATTGAGAATAGCCAAATTGATATTTTTCTTCGCCTTGTCATTTATCAGATGCTTTAGGTGACGAAATCCGGAATGAAGATAAAATCGAATCGCCTTTCTTCTCCAGAGTACCATCGTCATTCCAATCGAAGGTGTTATTCAAATAATAGAAATCTTTACCATCCATAATTATCATTTGCTTATGAATAAGAGTGTCGCCATCGTCAGTAGCAACTACAAAACCTGCCATAGTAGCAGAATATGGACCAAAATTGAGAGAATCCAGCATATAACTATCCACAGTCACGATGTATTGGTCATCGAATCGTTTGGACTGAACGGATGCGTCTCTCCATTCTTCAGGCGTTTTGAAACACTCGAACATTGCCGATTTCTGAACCATTACAGTATGCCACGGAGTATTGGGATTATTGTTAAAGAGAGTGACCCTTATGCCTTTTGACATAGCCGGAATAGTATCACACATATCGTTAATCTCTTCAACATACTCCCAATTAAATGGATACTCTAATGAAAAGAATTCATTTTGATAAAAATAAAGATACTGCTGCCTATATTTCAAGACAGCAGTATAAAC
>ERZ773194.2877-NODE-2877-length-15535-cov-6.290245_pt1 | contig 15535 bp, 17 predicted proteins | sample MGYA00511240_ERZ773194 | MGnify/ENA primary metagenome ERZ773194 (study PRJEB29015, sample SAMEA2737774) | human gut metagenome | biome: human gut; feature: human-associated habitat; material: faeces | place: China | collected 2012 ... | reverse complement strand
CAAGCAAAATCCCCGGCCCGGTCAGGTGTGCCGGGTCAGGGATTTACCGGGAGTGTAGCCACACTCCCTATGCTTGCTGCGTTACTGAATCGTTCTTTTTCTCCGCAAAATGCGTCCTGTCACTTCCTTGGATTCATCATAAAGGCGCAGAAACATCGCCCTGACCGTTTCCGCTTCTTCCCCTGCGTACTGTAGTATCATTTTTTTCGGAAAATTATTCATTGATGCCAGCAGATTCGCCGTTTTTTCCAGTGATTTTGCTAGCATTGATGCAAAATCCCCTGCATCGATATCCCAGTTATCCTGAAAACATTTTACTGCCTGCCACTTGTATTTTTCGTCCTGCCACTCACTGTCAAAATCTTTTTTATATTCCTCAAGTGCCGCGGACAGCTTCTGTCTGTTTATCATATGAACCCCCAATTCTAAGCCGGCTTATTGCCAAATTACAATATTTTCTATACTTATCATATCACAATTTCCACACTTTGTCTCTTGTGGAAAACATTTATCCGCATGTTTATATAAAGAATTTATTTTAAATTATTGAAAATCACCATATAAAAAACATCCCCATTCACAGATTATATAAACTCTGTGAATGGGGATATTTTACATAAGCGCTACTTTACATAACCCAATAATCCCGGAAGCCATAATGAAATAGCCGGTATATAAGTTACAAGTAAAAGGACAATAAATATTGCCGCGAAATAATAAAGCAAAGGCTTTATAACATCTTCTATCTTTGTCTTACCGACCTTAACACCTACGAAAAGCGTTGTTCCAACCGGAGGTGTGATTGTTCCGATACATAAGTTGAATATCATCATAATACCGAAATGAATGGTATTCATACCGACTGCCTGACATATCGGAAGGAAGATTGGGGTGAATATAAGGCAGGCAGGTGTCATATCCATAAATGTTCCGACAATAAGAAGAATAACATTTATTATGAGCAGAATAACATACTTGTTACTGCTGATACCAAGCATTACTCCCGATATCGCTGCCGGTATGCCTGTAAATGCCATAACCCATGACATTATGCTTGATACACCGATAAGGAATATGATGATTCCTGTCATTTCTGCGCTGTCCATAAGAAGCTTAGGAAGTTCACTTACTTTAATAGACTTATAAAATACAAGTGAAAGTATAAGACTATATACAACTGCAACGACTGCACCCTCGGTTGCCGTGAAAATACCACCAATAATACCGCCGATAACGATAATAATCATAAGAAGACACGGCAATGCTTCAAGTATTATTTTAGTTTTTTCCTTAAGTGCATATCGTTTACTGCTTGTATATCCTCTTTTCTTTGCATATATATAGATTACTACCATACATGCAAGTCCCCAGAGAATCCCCGGAATATAACCTGCCATAAAAAGTGCGGCTATTGAAGTTCCACCGCTGACCATCGCAAATGTAATCATTACATTGCTAGGTGGTATCAGCAAGCCTGTCGGTGCTGTGGCGATATTTACGGCTGCTGAAAAATTCTTATCATACCCTTCTTCTTCTTCAACCGGTCCTATAATAGCACCCATTGCCGAAGCTGCTGCCGTACCCGAACCTGATATCGCACCAAAAAGCATATTTGCCACAACATTTGTATGTGCAAGCGAACCCGGTATTCTTCCTGTAAATATCTTTGCAAAGTTAATAAGTTTTATGGCAATTCCACCTTTATTCATGATGTTACCGGCAAGAATAAAAAATGGAATCGCTATCAGATTAAATACTGATATTCCCGAAAATATTCTCTGCGCACCGGTTACAAGTGCCGGTTCGGTTGACAATACCGGAAGGATTGCACATATTGATGAAACTGCTAGTGATATTGCAATCGGCGCTCCTGCTATAAGCATTATAACAAGAATCACTAATATAATAAGACCTGATAACCATGCTATATTCATACATTTTCTCCTTTCCTGATAAGATCTGTCACATTTAATATGCCATACACTGCAATAACAATTCCTGTTATGGGAATAACAATATATATATATCCCATTGGAATACCAAGAGATGCTGTCTTCTGAGTCATCGACAGACTTGTAATGGATATACCTCCATAGACCATTACTATCAATGCAAATGCAATTGTTATAATTTCAATTACAACATTAAGTATTGTTAAATTCTTTTCACTTAACTTATCTGCAAGGAACCCCATTCTCATATGTTCTCTTTTTCCAGACACATAGGCGGCTGCAAATAAAGACATCCACGTAAATGAATACGTCAGAAGTTCTTCCGATACAGTACTTGGACTATTGAAAATGTATCTTACAAGTATCTGGTACGTTCCAATAATAACCATAAATGCAAAAAGTACTATACATATAATTCTGATTACTTTATTCATGACATTTCTTATATTATCTAATATAGCCATTACTTTTCCTCCCCTATGCGTTTATTTACTTCCTGAATATGATTGTATATATCAACAATCGAAGGATTTTTCTGAATCATATCCTGCTGCATATTTTTAACTTTATCTTTAAAAAGTGTAATGTCCGGATATATGAATTCCACACCCATCTCGTTATGGGCTGTATTTTTAGCTTCCTCAACGCACTTGTCCCACTCTGTAAGTTCAACCTCTGTAGACTTTAAGGCTGCTTCCTTAAACACCTTTAATTCATCCTCATCAAGTCCCTGAATAAATTTCAGATTTCCAACAAGCATATCCGGTATAATCTGGTGCATATTATACGTGTAATACTTGGCAACCTCACCGTGTTTATTATTCGTTAATGCAAGCTCATTATTTTCAGCCCCATCTATTACGCCCTGCTGGATTGCTGTATATACTTCACCGAAACTCATCGGAGAAGCCGCCGCTCCAAATGCCTGCATCATGGCTACACTGGCGGGACTTTGCTGTACTCTGATCTTCATTCCCGAAAGGTCTGCCGGTGTATTTATCGCTTTTTTACCATAAAAATTTCTTGTTCCGGCACTGTCTTTTTCGGCAATGGTTTTGGTTGTCCATGTACGGGTAGCCTTTGCAGGAAGATTGTCTGCATTGTAGTATCCGTCATAATAGCTCCATGTGAACTCTGCACCCTCTAAAGAAGCAGTTCCCTGTGGAGTGGATTTTCCTGTTTCCATGTCGATTTTGAATAAATCAATCAAAGTTTCTGTGACCTTTGGAGTGTCAGCAACAGTCAAAGTCGCTGTTTTTCCAACTTCCACATTTAAGGCATGGACAGTAGAATCCAGCTTGTAACCCTTTGGAGCAGAAAGTTCTTTGATGTAAACTGTTCCGGCTTTTACCTCAACTTCTTTGGTATCGCCGTTTCCATCGGCAGTAAGTGTGGCAAGCTGGCTGTTACAGCCCTTATCAGAATAGACACCAAATGTCGCACCCTCAAAGGAATAGTTGGCGTTGTCATCTGTGACCGTGGGATTGGAAGAAGTCTTTTTGACCTTTGCATTTCCTACATTTAACTTTGCCCAGAACTGTCCAATGTCCTGTCCCTCGCCAGTGTAGATATAACCACCACATTCATAGCGTCCTTTATTTGCTTTCACAAATGCTTTCGCACCAGCGTAAACTTCATTCTGAACTGCCTGTGAGATTTCATTATAGGAAGCTCTGACATTATCGCATTGCCAGCCAAGCTGTTCGCTCAATCTCTGCCAGACAACACACTGTTCCAGCAAATACTTCTGGTTGTTATTCAGCCCTGTATGAGTAGCGGTATATTGCTTGACGTACTCTAAGGAAAGAGCAACGTCTGCAATCTGATCACTACTCATGCGTGTACTTGCGTCAGACCTTGTTTTATATCCATTCTTGAAATTGGTGTTGATGTCCACGCAGTAGGCAGTTTCGCCCTCAACTTTCATGTGTCCCTCATGGAATGTAGATTTGATAGAACCATCATTCATAACGTGTTCAATGTAGCCGACACGTTCTGCTGATTCTGTCCAGTATTGATTGCCGGAAGCATGAACCGCCGTCACTGGTAATGCCGTGAGAATGGTTGCAAAAGCAAGCGTTCCTGTCAGCAATCGCTTTACTAGCTTATTCATATTTTCTCTTTCTCCTTTCGATTTTGGGTATGAAAAAAGACGCTCATTTATTGAACGCCTTTAACTAAATAGTCGATATTGAGATTTGGGATTAGGTACAAATCAGATAATTTTAATTGCACCTCATTGCATTAAAATTGCATTTTTTAATATTTTTATATGGTTTTATAGTTACTTATATTGCCTAAAAATGGCTTAAAATCAACGATTTTGCTTTATACTCCGTACTGTCTGTCTGGAGTTTGAATAATCCAAACAATCATAAGAACCCAGTATTTATGCGGGTTTCAAGCAAATTTGCTTAGTGAATGGCAACAAAATGGCAACATTTTGTGATTATTCAAAAGATAAAAATTTTATTTCATAACGTATATAAAGAAACCTTACTGATTTTCAGAAGTTAAAAACTGAATATCGGTAAGGTTTTTCTATTCTATTCTCTTCTTTTATTTTTCTTTTTTAGTCAATTCTTTTGCGAGGTAATTACTCAGTTCCTGAGATGGTACCTTGGCACGTTTCTGGTAAGTATCCAGTTCCGGGTACTTATATCTCCATTCATCATATTCTGCCTTGCTGATTTCACTGTTTTCCAGTTTGTCAGTTTGTTCCATCCATGCACGAAACATTTCATCGACAGATGAGCCGGGAGCAGATATGGAAGAGTCAAGGCAGAGATGAGGCTGTCCATCTACATTTTTTACCTTCAGACCATACATATCTTCCAGTGCAAATAGTGTATGTATCAGACCTATGTGAGTATCAATATCTGGAACTGTTAAGGCATGAGTATTGATATCGAAGATCTGAGACATTTGTTTTACAAGATCGATTTTAGGAACTCTGGCTTCAGATTCATACTGAGCCATGCGGACATCTGAGGTTTTTCCTTTGAATCCCAGTTGCTCTCCGAGTTGCTTTTGTGTCATGCCTTTGCGGTTGCGAAAAAATTTGATACGTTGTCCGATTGCCATTTTTGTTTGCCTCCTTATAGTGGTCATTCGTGTTGCCATAATTAATTGTGAAGAAAATAAAACAATTCTGTTTAGGTTCAGTATAGCATGAGCAATTTTAGATAGCAAGAAGAACTTAAACAAAAAAATTTAATATTCTTATAAAACTGCTTGACTTAAATTAAAATGTTTAGTATCATGCAAATGTAACGACTTAAACAAATTACGTTAAGATAGAAAGGAGAGATGCGATGTGACGAACAGAACCTTTATGACAGTAGAAGAAGTTGCAGCAGAACTGGGTGTTTCCAAGTCTTATGCTTATAAGATTGTCAAACAGTTAAATGATGAATTACAGAAGCTAGGTTATCTTACTGTAGCTGGCAGAGTAAACACCAATTATTTTCGCAAAAAAGTATGTTACAGCGAAATGTAAGAGAAAGAGAGGAGAATTTGTATGAGTATTTACAAAGATAATGTCACTGGGAAGTGGCGAGTAGTTTATCGGTATACTGACTGGACAGGGAAAACGAAACAGACTTCAAAACGAGGATTTACTACGAAGCGAGAAGCGCAGATGTGGGAACACGAACAAATGTTAAAGCATGATGCAAAACTGGATATGACTTTCGCAAGTTTTTATGAAATCTATGTAGAAGATAAAAAGGAACGAATCCGGGATAACACATGGGGAACTAAGAATAATATTGCCAGAACAAAAATTCTTCCATACTTTGGGGAGAGAAAGATTGCAGAAATTGAACCAAAAGATGTGATTGCATGGCAGAATCATTTGCTTGCATTTAAGAGAGCGAATGGAAAAGGGTATTCTGCTTCATATCTGCGGAAAATCCACAGCCAGTTAAGTGCTATTTTCAATCATGCAGTTGATTTTTATCATTTGCCTTCTAATCCGGCACAGAAAGCTGGAAATATAGCAATAGAGGAATATAAGGAAATGTTGTTCTGGACGAAAGAAGAGTATTTGAAATTTGCAGATGTGATGATGGATAAACCAGTTTCTTACTACGCTTTTGAAATGCTTTATTGGTGTGGTATCCGTGAAGGAGAGTTGCTTGCCCTGACACCAGCGGATTTTGACTTTACAACGTATACACTGCGAATTAACAAATCATATCAAAGATTAAACCGGGAAGATGTGATTACCCCACCAAAGACATTGAAAAGTAACAGATTTATTAAGATGCCACAATTTATATGTGATGAGATGCAGGATTATATGGAAATGCTTTACGGTCTGAAGGAAGATGAAAGAATTTTCGCGATTTCCAAATCTTATCTGCATCATGAAATGAACAGAGGATCAAAAGTATCTGGGGTGAAGCGAATCCGTGTGCATGATTTGAGACATTCCCATGTATCGTTACTGATCAATATGGGATTTACGGTATTGGCAATTGCAGACCGAATGGGACATGAGAGCATTGATATCACTTATCGATATGCACATTTGTTTCCAAGTGAGCAGACACAAATGGCAGAACAGCTGGATATTGAAAGGATGGAAAAATTAAATGGAGAAAAATCTGGACAGTAAAGGAAGATGGAGAAACAAAATCGTAGCATTTCGGGTATCCCCGGAAGAAGCAGAGCAGATTGATGCATGTGTCCGATTGTCAGGACTTAGCAAGCAGGACTATATCACAAAACGATTAACTGATCGGGAAATTGTGGTACAGGGGAACCCAAGAGTCTATAAAGCATTGCGAAATCAGATGGCAGAGATTTATGAAGAACTGAAACGTCTGGAAAAATGCAGTGAGGAAAACGAAGAGTTGCTGAGTACCCTGAGATTGGTTGCAGAGACATTGTATGGATTGAAAGGGGAAAATGAATGACAGAAAAAGAAAAAATGACTGCTCCGATTGCATCTGTTGGCGCAGATGTGGAACAGTCATCAAGTAATAAATTAACCAACCAAAGTATAGCAGATTTGCCCGGTAAGGGCAATCTGCAAGCCACAAATAATGTGGAAAATACAGCAAAATCAGCAAATAAAAAGAATCCAGATGATCTGGAAACAGTTTCTATGATGGAATTATACGACACCGCATATCCACCAAAACTGCCGATTATAGATGGACTTCTGTATAACGGAACGTACCTGTTTGTTGGTTCACCGAAAATTGGAAAATCATTCTTTATGGCACAGATCGGGTATCACATCAGTAAAGGAATTCCATTGTGGGGCTTTTCAGTCAGACAGGGAACGGTTCTGAACCTGGCATTGGAAGATGATTATGCAAGATTGCAAAAACGGTTATCACAGATGTTTGGAATGGAAGGCAGTGAGAATTTTTATTTTGCTACAAAATCCAAATCACTCAATGACGGACTGGAAAAGCAGCTTGTAACGTTTGTGACAGAGCATAAAGATGCAAGACTGATTATCATTGATACTCTTCAGAAGGTTCGAGAGGTCGGTGGAGATAAATTCAGTTATGCCAGCGATTATGAGATTGTAACAAAGCTGAAAGCATTCAGTGATAAATATGGCATCTGTTTTCTGGTTGTGCATCATACAAGGAAAATGGAATCTTCAGATAGTTTCGATATGATTTCAGGTACAAATGGATTGCTTGGAGCTGCGGATGGAGCGTTTGTTATGCAGAAAGAAAAGCGTACAGATAATAAAGCAGTTCTGGAAGTGGCAGGGCGTGACCAGCAGGATCAGAAACTATGGTTGAACTTTAACCGGGAGAGATGTGTCTGGGAACTTACCAAGACAGAGACAGAACTTTGGAAAGAACCAGAAGATCCTCTGTTAGAGAAAATCAAAGAACTTGTCACAATAGATCAGCCAGAGTGGACAGGTACAGCAACAGAGTTGGTACAAATCCTGCAGGCGGAAATGCAGCCAAACGCATTATCACGAAAATTAAATGTCAGCCTGGAACGATTGATTCTGGAATATGGAATCCAGTATAAAACAGAACGAGGACACGATGGAAGAAAAATCAGATTGACCTTTGTTGGAAAACAAGCGTGACGATATGTGACGGTTGTGACGGTATTTTATATAGCGTGACGGTAGCGAAAATATCGTCACTATCGTCACGACCGTCACGGAAAGGAGAAACATGGAAAGAAAATTACAGGTACAGATACCAAAAGATTTATTACTGGCATTGTTCCAGTATCATCTTGCCGGGAACGAGGAATATCTGCCGGAGATAGAAAAAGCATTGATGGAAAAATTAGACAGTATGGTAAAACGTCAGTTATATACAACATTCAAAACAGCACCAACCGAGGAAGAACGGGAAAAGGCAAGACAAGAGTACTTGGATAAGTGTGGAATGCATGAGGATTTTCGTTGGTAAGGATTCTGCTTGATGACCTTATGACAGGAGCGTGCCACGCACCTGTAGATAGCAAACAAAGAGAAGGTCTGTAAGGTGTAGCCGGTAGTTGATTGGCGAAGAAAAAACTTTTCAAAAGGGGGCCCTGATTCAGGGCGTCCCTGCGGAAATGATAAATGAAGGGAGAATGACACCATGAGAGAAGGAAGATTAGGTTACAACAGTTATAACAAAAGATATGGATTATTGTCATCAGACTTATGGATTGATCCAGGATTTCACTGCGGAGAATGTCTGGAAGTTCTAGTTGATGATCAGTGGGTAAAAACCCGAATGGAAATGAATCTGTCGAGAGAATGGTATTTGGTTGGAACACCGTATTGCGGAGATCTGGAGTATGTACAGGCAAGGATTTATTGTTAGGAGAAAAATAAGCCCGGATACGGGCAGAAAAAAAGGCGGATACGCCCAAAATTAAAAGCTAAATCTCAGTTATGGCAGAGACAGGTAGTATCTCACAAAGCCCTCGGCGTTTGAGAGCGAAATACACCCATCGCACAAATCAAAGATTTGTACTCAGGATATTTCGCCCTGCCGGGAGCTATTGTAGCCGGAAACGGCAGTTAGTTCGTAAACGGATGCCGATGCATCCACTTACAAATAATATGGCAGAATTTATTTTGCCGAAGACAAGGAGGGAGTGCCTATCGGAAGAAATTCATTTATTCAAATGACAAAACTAAGCAATGTAAAAGGCAGAATCACTTATATATCCAGTCACGCAAAACAGGAAAATCTTTATGCAGTTTATGAAACCACAGAACGGAAATTTTGGCGGGAACTTGCAAAATGTAATCAGGAAGAATTTGTAAAAAGCGGGACAGAAGGAAAATGTATTGAGGCAAGAGAATTGATTATTGCTTTGCCAGAGAGTTTTACAGAATATCAGCCAGACAGATTGTTGCAACTTTTTACAAATCATTTTAAACAGAATTATGGAACAGAGTGTATTGCTGCTTTGCACCACAATAAAAGAAAGACCAATTATCACATTCATTTGATATTTGCAGAACGGAAACTACTGGATGAACCAATCATTAAGATTGCCAGCAGAAATATGTTTTATGATGAAAATGGAAAACATGTCCGAACCAAGAAAGAGATATTAGGAGAAGATGGTGAGATCCGAGAAGGCTGCAGTATTGTGAAGAAAGGAGAAGTCTATGAGAAAAAGCTGTTTACTGCGAAAGATGAACGCTTCAAGTGCAATTCATTTCTGGATGAGGTAAAGCATTCTTATACAGATTTAATCAATATTTATGTGCAGGACGAGAAACAGAAACTGCAGGTATTTGAGCGTGGCAGTGTTTATCTTGCAACAAAAAAAATCGGAAAAAATAATCCGAAGGCACAGGAAATAGAAGCAGATAACCAAAAACGCCGGGAATGGAACAGAGCTGTTGATATGGCATTGATTAGTGGAGTGCCAGAACCGAAGATAATGGAAGTGAAGCGGAAAGAAATCACGGAGCCGATCAGGAAATCAATTGCTCGGCGGGGAAACAGACCACGATTATTTTCCAGAGTTGTAACAGTGGCGGTCGAGGCATTGGAGTTTTTGATAGCAAGTGTGCTGTTTAAGAAACCCAGGGAAGTGCCAAAACAGACAGAGCAAACGGAAGCAGAACACCCAGAGCATGTTGCTGAAAATAGCACGGCAGCAGTCAAGACAACAAAAGAAGAAAAGGCTGAACCGGAACAACCTAAAATGACGAAGCTTGCATCAAAGTATCCGAAACTATTTAAAGTGAATAAAGAACTGGAAGATCAAAATGGTGCAATTCAACAGAAACAAAAACAGCTTTCTGCAAAGAAGAAAGAACTGTCAGAAGTTACGGGATGGTTTAAAGGAAGAAAGAAAAAAGAATTGCAGAAAGAAATTGATGAACTGAAAAGCCAGATCAGAGATATGAAAGATTACCTTCCAAGGATTGTGCAGAAGATCGGTTATAGAAGTGTACAGGAATTTTTAAAGGATTTTAAGGCTTCTCAAACTGAGTATAGTCAGTATCGAACTGCAATAGAAAAATGGAAGAAAGAAACAGGAAAAGAGCCAGTAGCGCATGGTATTAGGGCGAAGCTGGCAGAAAAGAAACAAGAAATACAGAATGAACAGAAAAATAAACAGCATACCCGTAGTCAGAACAAAGATTGGGGAGCAAGATAGGAGGACAATCATGGAAAAACACATTATGGGAGAAAACGGAATCAGTTATACTTTAGGAGAGGACGGTCTGTATTATCCAGACTTGTATCTCCCGGAAGAGACAGAGTATCCGATTGGAAAGTATGGAATGCTGAGAAAGTCATATTTGCAGGAGCATCGGAAAGGATTATATCTGGAGTTGGTACTTGCCGGGAAGTTAAATGAGCATCTGCATCAGATTGACGAGGAGTGTAATCAGATGATGGACAGACTGGTGGAGCAGATGAAAGAAAAGGAGGGAGTAACAGAAGAATTGAAGATGCAGGATCAGATGGCATGGGTTGGGAAAATGAATAATATCCGGGCTTGTGCGGAGGAGATTGTAGTAAAAAAGAGTGTCTATGCGTAGAGTGTAGGGCGGCTTTTTAGCTGCCCTTTATCATAAAAACACAGAAATGTAAAAATATCGAGAAAAGAACATGAGTTCGATAAAAAGGCTTGCAATTATTCAGATAAATGAATATAATGATGAGGAGAACTAACGGAGGATGAATATGGATTACTTAACAACAATGGAGATGTCAAAAGAGTGGGGGATTTCTTCAAGGAGAATTGCTGTTCTTTGCGAACAAAATCGTATAAATGGAGTTATAAAAAAAGGAAAAACATGGCTTATTCCGCAAGATTCTATAAAGCCTGCAGATGCTAGAAAAAATAATCATGGTCAGCGAGGTGTATCAAAATGTTAAAAGATAAAATATTGACATATATAAGCTTGTTTAGTTGTGCAGGTGTTGGTTGCTTTGGATTTAAAAAAGCAGGATTCGAATGTATAGCAACAAATGAATTGATTGAAAGAAGAATAAATGTTCAAAAGTTTAATGATAAATGTAAATTCGATTCTGGATATATCTGTGACGATATAACGACAGAAGAAACAAAAAATAAGATTTTTGCAGAAATAAAAAAATGGGAAAAGATGGGCAACGATAAAGTGGACGTTCTAATTGCAACTCCGCCTTGTCAGGGTATGTCAGTTGCTAACCATAAGAAAGCCGAAAATGAGATTATTAGAAATAGCTTAGTGGTAGAATCGGTACATTTGGTTCAAAAAATAAATCCTAGATTTTTTATTTTTGAAAATGTGGCTGCTTTTATGAAAACTGGGTGTACAGCACCAGATGGTTCGGTAAAGGCAATAGGCGATGTTATATATGAAGAATTAGGAGAAAAATATATTATCGCTAGCAGAATATTGAATTTTAAAAATTATGGTTCCAATTCATCTAGAACACGTACTGTTGTTATAGGTGTAAATAGAGAGATGGCAGAATATGTATCTCCAATAGAGTTGTATCCAGCGTATGTAGAAGAAAAAAGTCTTAGAAGTATTATCGGTAATATGCCGGAACTTGAATGGGGAGAGATTTGTTCAAGCGATTTTTACCATGCATTTAGAACATATCCAGAGAGAATGAGATGTTGGATACATGATTTGAAAGAAGGCGAGTGCGCTTTTGATAATCAAGATGCACTGAAACGTCCACATAAAATAGTGGATGGTAAAATTGTACCTAATATTCAGAAAAACGGCGATAAGTATACACGTCAATACTGGGATAAAGTTGCACCATGTATTCATACAAGAAATGATCAGCTGGCAAGTCAAAATACAGTTCATCCGAAAGAAGATAGAGTATTTTCTGTTCGTGAACTTATGAAAATTATGACTATTCCAGATGAATTTAAATGGGTAAATTTTTCTCTGGAAGAATTAAATGCACTTCCAGAAAAAAATAAAAAAGCTTTGTTAAAAAAAGAAGAAATAAAGATAAGACAAAGTATTGGAGAAGCAGTTCCGACAAATGTATTTTTCCAAATAGCGGAGAATATAAAAAATTTTATGGAACAAGAGCATTTTACAACTGCAATTATAAATAAAACGATAGAGAATTATAAGTTGGAAGATGCAGAGAATTTGATTAAATTTATTCAGAATAATCCGCTCAATTTAGGAAATGCATCATTAGCAAGGATTGCTGAATTAACAAATTCAAAAAGGGAAAATAATGCTGCATATTATACGAACAAGTTTATTTTGAATGAAATATTTAAGGAGTTGCCATCTATAGAGAAAGATGTAATAACTATTTTGGAACCATCCGTAGGAATAGGGAATTTCTTGCCTTTTATTTTCAAAAAATATGAGGAAACCAAAGAAGTAAATATTGATGTGGTAGATATTGATGGTCGTAATCTGGAAATATTAAGATTATTGTTAGCTAAGCAAAAGATACCATCTAATATGAAATTGAATTTTATTCAAGCAGACACATTGTTATATGATTTTAACAAGCATTATGATTTAGTTATTGGAAACCCTCCATTTTCAAAGCTGAAATCAAAAGATGCCGCAAAGTATCTGAAAAACAACATCAATAAAGAAACAACTAATACATTTGAGTTTTTTCTAGAAAAGGCAATGACACTATCAGATTATGTTGTTATGATAACGCCAAAAGCGGTATTAAATACCCCGGAATTCAGAAAAACTCGTGACCTGCTTGCAACTAAAAAAATTGATTGTATACAGGACTATGGGGAAAATGGTTTCAAGGGAGTGCTGGTAGAAACAATTTGCCTATTTGTTGATACAAACGAAAAGCCAAATGAAACTAAAGTGGAATCATTGACTTTGAAGAAAACCGTGATTCAAAAGCAGAAGTATATTACAGATAAGGAATATCCATACTGGATTATTTATAGAAATGATTTTTTTGATGGTATTTCTCAAAGACTTGATTTTGATAAGTTTACGGTATTCAGAGATAGACAGATTACCAATTCCAATACAACTCAGGATAAAGGCAAAGATTGTTTAAGAGTTATTAAATCAAGAAATATAAGTGATGATGGAAAGGAAATAATTGATATTCCGGGATATGACTCTTATATAAAGAAAGACACTGTAGAAAATTTGAGTGCTTATAAATTTGTGGGAAATCAGAATGTTTATTTAACTCCGAATATGACATATAAACCAAGGGTAATGCGTAATACTGGAAATGTAGTAGTAAATGGTTCGGTTGCAGTATTGATTCCTAAAGAAAAGATGGCATTATCAGAAAGACAAATGGAATATTTCTCTTCTGCAGAATATAGAAAGTTTTATCAAATCGCAAGAAACTATCAAACACGTTCATTAAACGTGGATGCAACAAGTGTGTTTTTTTATGGGGTACTAAAGGAGTGCTGTAATGGATAATACAACAATACAAAAATTTTTAGATGAACATGATTATGATATCAGGAAAACACATAATGGGCGTTGGATAGATCAAAAATGTACAATGGATGTAGTATGCCTGGTATCTGATTGTATTGTGGAATATACCAGTAATAGAGAGGATAAAAGATTTACAGTAAATGATATCTGGTATAGTGATTATACGGTGGAAAATGTTCAACAAATTTTTAGCAAACCAAATCCTACTCAGAAAGCATCAAATGAATACGATAAGTATTTTGGACAGCCAATAAAGTTACTGGATGCGGCAGGCGTAATTCACGGTGAAAAAAGTGGAAGAGGATACACGTATTCTATCGTGAATCAAGAATTGTTAGAGTATATAAGCTTCAGAGAAAGAAATAGTTTTAACTTCTTATGTTTATATATTGAAAAAGTTCTTAAGGATAGTGGACTTTATAGAATATTTGAATACTTTTTCAGGTTACAGGATAAAAACAGTTTTAGAGAATTGAAAGATGCATATACGCAATTTACAATCAATTATACGCCGATAAATGGAGCAACAGAATGTGGTAGAATTTTTACTAAAGTGTTGAATCCATTAGCTTGTAAATATCGGAAATGTGGAACGGAAAGAGGTCACATATCAAAAGATATTATTACTCAAGATATGATTATGTATAATCAGAGAAATTGGAGAGATATTTTATCTGAGAAACCGAAAGATATGACGAGAATTGAGTATGAGATAACATTGCCGAAGCCTAGTGAAGACTGCATGACAACGTATCGTATTAATCGAGCTAAAAAGAATTTGCGTAGATTTAATGATCAGTATCGAAATGGAAAGACGGAAGTTTATGATGAAAGGCATATCAAGGATCCAGCTACACAGATGCATCATATATTTCCGGCAAGTGATTATCCTGCAATTGCAGACTATTTGGAGAACTTGATTGCCTTGACACCTACACAACATTATACATATGCTCATCCGAACAATAATACCCAATATATTGATAGAGCGTATCAATATGTGTGTTTGATCTCTAAGACAGGTACTATTAGAGATAACTTGCTAGGGAAAAATAAAGCTCCTATTATATATGATTTTTATTTGTATCAGACAGTACTGAATACGGGATTAGGAACAGAGGAATTTTATGAAATTCAAGAACTGGATTTTGATGGGCTGTTAAATTGTATTGAGAAGTATTATGTTTAAATGAGGAGAAAGTTATTTGAAGAGAAAAGAATTTAAAGAAAAATTATTTGATGCGTTAAAAAGTGATGTCGACAATGTGTCGTATGATGAGAAAATGATTCTAGTGAATAATTTGTTGATTGATTTTGAAAAAGAGAACGAACATTTGCGGGACACGTCAAATAAGGGGCAGAAATGGAAAGATGAAGAATTAAAAATAATATTATCAGATGCACCGTCTAAAGCTAACTGTATAAAGTATGCAAGATTATTTAAAAGAGGATATGGAAGTATCGAACAGATATATAGATGGTCAACAACTTCTCCGATAGAAATGTCAGATGAACGTAAAAAGGATAGTTTTATTTGTCAGATTAAAAAGGTAGCAAAAGAACTTGGACTTAGAGGATAAGGTGGGTTTCATGGAATTAAACTGGGGGAATATTTTACATTTTAACAGTGAAAAAGACTATTATGAAGTATATAATGGTATCGTAATTTAAGACACTTTCCGAGACATTTTATAATGAATCTGAT
>ERZ773194.2875-NODE-2875-length-15552-cov-3.491256_pt1 | contig 15552 bp, 15 predicted proteins | sample MGYA00511240_ERZ773194 | MGnify/ENA primary metagenome ERZ773194 (study PRJEB29015, sample SAMEA2737774) | human gut metagenome | biome: human gut; feature: human-associated habitat; material: faeces | place: China | collected 2012 ... | reverse complement strand
AAAAAAAACCGCCCTCCGATCCGCGGATCGGAGGGCGGGTTTACGTTTGTTGGATTGTTTCTCAGAACGCCAGCAGTGCCATGGAGAGAATGGCGGCGGTCAGCAGGTAGATCGGCAGGCCGCGCCACGCCTTCGGAACGTAGCGCTCGCGGATCTTGCTGCGGACGGCAGCAAACGCCGCGAGAGCGAGCCAGAAGCCGAGACCCGCGCCGAGAGCCGTGAGGATGCTCTCGCCAAGGGAGAGCGCATCGGCGGCGTTGTTCACCGCGAGACCGAGCACGGCGCTGTTGAGCGCGATGACGGGGAAGTAGACGCCGAGGTCTTTTTTGAAGGCGGCCTTCGCAACGGCATTCATTGCATAGACAACAATGAGTACGATCGCGGCAAAGACGAGCGTCTGCAGATAGCCGAGAGACAGCGCATCCAGAACGTAGGTCTGCACAAGACCGGCGATCAGCGCCGTGAACACCATGGCGACGGTTACAGACACGCCGAGCACAGTGATCTTCTTCTCCTGCGCGGACCAGCCGAGCAGGGGAGCCGCGCCGAGAAATTTCTCCAGCGCATAGTTGTTGGCGAGCATCGCGCCGAGCACGATACCGACAATGGCTTTGAACGTCATTACTCGTTACCTCCTTCCGCTGTACCGGCGGCGACACCGGCGAAGCCGGGCTCTTCCTCCGCAGCGCATGCGGCGGGGAAGAGGGCGTTGACGATCGCGGCGACGATGGCATATACCAGGAAGCCGCCCATGGGCTTCTGGAGCGAAGCCACGGCGTGCGCCTTGAGGAAGGCGATCTCCTGTCCCCAGACGGTGCCGAGACCGAAGAGCTCGCGCAGCAGCGCGACAACGGCGATCACCGCGAGAAACTCCAGCCCGGTCACAACGACCTTTCCGACGCAGAGGCCGGAGGCGCTGCCGGCGCTGCGGCTGAACACCAGCAGGTTGACGGCAGCCACGGCGAGATACACGCCGAGCATCTTGTAAACGGACGGCAGCACCGCGTGCAGCACGAGCTGCGCAGCGGAGGTGAACAGCGCCGCCGTGAGGATCGTCGCGGCGATCACCGCGCGCTCCGGGAGAATGCGGCGCAGCAGCGCCATCACGAGCGCAGTGAGCAGCATCACGGCGAGAACCGTAATGCCCATGGCAGCGGCACCCCGGAGCGTTCCGGTCGCGCCCAGCGCGGGGCACGCGCCGAGAAACAGTACCCACATCGGGTTAACGGTTATTTTCTTCTCATTCATTGCCAAGTCCTCCGTTCTCTTTCAGAGTGGCAAAGGCGTCGAAAACATCGTGCGTAGCGGTCTTGACGGCGTTCATCGTCATCGTTGCGCCGGAGATGAACGCTACGTCGTCCGTCATGGTCTCGGCGGTCAAACCGACGAAGCCTTCCTTGTAGCTCTGCGGATCAAGTGTGTAGTTGGAGAAGTAGTCCTTTTCCAGAATGAACTCCTTGGCGTTCATCATCACGATCTCGCCGTCAGCGTTGAGAACGTAGTAGACAGCCATCGGGATGTTGCTGTAGCCGTAGGGACGGGAGACGAAGGCATAGAGCGTTTCGCCGTTCTCCGTCACGGTGTAGGCGGCGGTCACGGTGTTGTATACGCCGTCGAGACCGAGCACCGCGTAATCCGCGTCCTTGGAGTAGTAAGCGCTGAGCTTGGAGATATCGTCGTCCGTGAAGAGATCGCCGTTGTCGCGCGCATACGCGGCGGCGGTCTCGGCAAGATCGGCGTAGGAATCAGTCACAACGCTGCCTTCAACGTCATAGACGCAGACACTGCCGGAGGTGTTCGCAATGGCGAGCACGCCCGCGCCGTCCACGTTCGCAAGGAACGCGAAGCCTGCGCCGTTCGGGGCTTTGTAAGCGGCGGTCACGCCGTCGAGACCGGTCTCGGTCTCCTCGCCCTGCATGGCGCCTTCGCTGTTCATCATGCCGGGGAACACGGTCGCGATCAGCTCGGTGAGAAGCTGTGCGTCGCCCTTGACGCCCGCGCTGACGAGTTCATTCGCCGTGAGAGCGGTGAAGCCGTCGAGAATGGCGTCATGGAACGCCTTGGAGGAGTACGTCACGCCCGCGACGAGACTCACGTCCGCGAGAGTGGAATCCTGTCCGATATAGGTCTGCGGATACGTATCCACACCCATGTCCTTCGTGTCGGGGTAGGAGAGCACCTGCGTGCCGACGATCTTACCCTCGGTATCCACAGCCATGGAGATCTCGATCGGATCGTGGGTGTAGCCCTGCGTGGTGGAGAGAAGGATCGCGTAGCCGAGACCGGAGGTCTCGGTATAGATGCTCTGCACGGTCTCCGGAACGTCGGTAAGCTCGCTTCCGGCGGAGCCGTCGCTGCTGTAGAGAAGATCAAAGCCCTGCGCGCCGGGGAAAATATCCATGAGCGGCCCGAGCGCCTGGGAAGCCTCACTCAGCTCGATGCGCGGCCCGGCCCATACGTTGAGACCGGTGAGCAGCAGAGCGAACACGAGAAAGAGAACGATCAGCGTCAGAGCCGAGCGGAGAAAGCTGCCTTTATTTTGCATTTTTCGGCCCTCCCAATCCGAGCGGCGTAGCCGCCGTCCATTTTTCGATCATCGGAGCAAGAATGTTCATCACGAGGATGGAGAGCGACACGCCCTCCGGATACGCGCAGTATTCGCGGATGACGAACGTCAGAATGCCGCAGCCGAGCGCGAAGAACGCCTTGCCCTTGTTGTTGATCGGCGAGGTCTGATAGTCGGTCGCCATGAAGATCGCGCCGAGGAACAGACCGCCCGCCATGATCTCATAGAGCGCGGTAACGGCGCTGCCGGTCGTGACGAAGTAGAGCACGAACACGCTGCCGACGAAGATCGCCGGGACATACCAGCGGATCACGCGGCGGATGACGAGATACGCAAAGCCGATGAGCAGCGCGATAACGCACGTTTCGCCTACCGCGCCGCCGCGCACGCCGAGGAACATATCCAGCAGGGAGGGAAGACCCTCGCCGCCGGTGGAGAGAACTTCGAGCGGGGTGGCGCTCGTTACGAGATCAACGCCCTTCGGCATCGCGCCGCCCATGACCTGCGTGAACGAGGCGAGCATGAACACACGCGCGGTGATGGCGGGGTTCGCAAAGTTGTGGCCGAGACCGCCGAACAGACACTTGACGAACACGATGGCGAACACGCTGCCGAGCACACACTGCCAGACCGGCACGTTCGTGCTGAGATTGAGACCAAGCAGCAGACCCGTCACAACGGCGCTGAGATCGCCGATGGACTGCTTGCGGTGGGTGATCGCGTTGAAGAGAAATTCGGAAACGACGGCGGCGATCACGCACGAGAGGATCGGCACAAGAGCCGGAGCGCCGAAAATTACGATCGCGGCAGCCGTGGCGGGCAGCAGAGCGATGATCACGTCAAGCATGATGCGCTGCGTACTCGCGCCGCAGTGAGTAAACGGGGAAGAGGGGGTTTCAAACCGCTTATCCATCACTTTTTCCCTCCTTCCGCATGATCGGCTTTGTATTTTTTGAGATATTTCTTTGCCGCGCGGTTGTTCTCCGCGAGCGGGCGGTGTGCCGGGCAGACGTAGCTGCAGCTGCCGCACTCGATGCAGAAGTTCACATGGTCGCGGTCAAGGAGAAGCGCGCGCTTATCGCCGTTCTCTTCCTCAAGATCGTCCGAGAACGCGGTGGGGTTGAGATTCATCGGGCAGTGGGACACACACCGGCCGCAGTGGATGCACGGCGTCGGCTCGTGGATAACGCTGTCCGCTTCGGAGAAGACCAGCACGCTGCCGGTCGTCTTGAGTACCGGGTAGTCGAGCGAGGGGACGGCGTGACCCATCATCGGCCCGCCGTTCACAACGCGGCCCGGCTCGCATTTGAGCCCGCCGGCGGCCTCGACCAGATAGCGGTACGGCGTGCCGATCGGGACAAGCAGGTTTTTCGGCTCCTTGATGGCCGAGCCGTCAACGGTGACGACGCGGTCGACGAGCGGCATGCCGGTATCCATGAACTTGGCGACCTTGGCAAGCGTCGAGACGTTGATGATGATAACGCCGAGCGTTGCAAAACGCTGGCCGGCGTAAACGACCTTGCCGAGCGCGTTATAAAGGATCATCTGCTTCGCGCCCTGCGGATAGGAGCTCGGCAGCTCAACGATGCTCATCGTGGGGTCGTCGGCAAAAAGCTCCTTCATCGCGGCAATGGCGTGCGGCTTGTTGTTTTCAATGGCGAAAACAAAGTTGTCGGGCTTGACGTATTTCTTGAGGAGCTCGATACCGCGGCGGATATCCTCGCCGTGGTCGAGCATCATGCGGTTGTCGCTCGTGACGTACGGTTCGCACTCCGCACCGTTGATGAGCATGGTCTTGACGTTGTTGCGCAGCGCCGCGTCAAACTTCCAGTCAACGGGGAACGCCGCGCCGCCGAGACCGACAATGCCGCTCTCGTGCAGATCCTCCACGAACGCGGCGAGATCCTCCGCCGTGCGCGGGGCAAGTGTGGGATCGGCTTCCATTTTTCCGTCGTTCTCAATGCGGATGACCGGCAGATCGTTGCCGAAGAGCTCCGGCATCGGATCAAGCGAGAGAACGGTGCCGGAAACGGTCGCATGAACCTCACAGGTGATGCTGCCCTCGCCGCGGGCGAGCTTCTGACCGACGCGGACATAGTCGCCGACGCTGACGACCGGCACGGCGGGGGTGCCCATGTGCATGTTCATGGGGAGAAGCACTTCTTTCGGCGGGGGAAGGGTTTCGGCCTTCATTCCGGCGGTGTTCTTGTGATGGGGAACGTGAACCGCCTGAAGGCGCTTACGGAATGCCATCAGAATCCAACCTTTCCATTCATTTCTTCTTTGCTGTAATGCAGTAATTTTAGCTTTGCGATTCGCCGGACGTATCGTCCGGAACGAGAATGGCCTCCATACCGGAGGTCATATGCAGCTCGCCGTCCGGGAGCACCCAGAGCGCTTCCACATCGCCGAGCTTTTCGCACAGCGCCTCGCCGTCGGCAAGGGGCATGCAGAAAAGCGCGGTGGAGAGCGCATCGGCAAGACCGCTGTTTTTCGTCACGACCGTGACGGAGGTGAAGAGCGTGGAGGGATAGAGCGTATCTTTATCGATGATGTGGTGATACCTCACGCCGTCCACGGTGAAATACCGTTCATAAATGCCGGAGGTGACGCAGGAGGTGTCGGCGAGCAGGAGCTTTGCGCAGTAATTCGAGTCAGGGTTCTTCGGGTCGCGCACGCCGGTCTTCCAGCCGGTGCCGTCGGGCCGCGTGCCGATGATGCGGATGTTGCCGCCGACGTTGAGCACATAGCTCTCGCAGCCGAGTGTTTCGGCCTTCTGCGCCGCCATTTCGGTGGCGTAGCCCTTGCCGAGCGCGCCGACGTCAATGGAGGCAAGCGGGTCCGAGATACGGACGGTGTTGTTTTCCTCGTCCAGCTCCAGAAGGGAGATGTCCGTGTGCTTCGCTGCCTCGGCGAGATCTTCTTCCGCGGGAACGTAGGCGTTCTTCGGATCTTCCGACGCGGCTTCACGCGCGTTGTGCCAGAGCGTGAGGACACTTCCCATCATCACGTTCATCTCTCCGCCGGTCAGCTCATAGAGCTCCTTGGCATAGAGCAGAAACTCCATCAGCCGCGCATCCACCGTTACAGCTTCTCCGCCGGCCATTTTGTTTACCGTACAGAGGTTGTTTATGCCGGAATACTCGTGGTAGATATCAAAAAGCTGGTGATATTCCCCGAGTATATCAGCAATTTCGGCAGAACAGTCCGAAAACCGTTCTGCCGAATCGCCTGCATAGCTGTAAATATAGGTCACCGTGTCAAAGTAGGTGAAATAGCTTTTCCCCTGCGCCTTGACAGGTTCGGCGGAAGCTGAACAGCCGGAGAGAAGAACAAGAGCGAGCAGAACGCCGCAGAGAAGCGCGGCGACCGCGCGGGTATTCTTTTTCCGGTTCATTTGCTTCGCGGAAATTACCGGGCGTTGTTCACCGCCGTGGCAATGGCGGCCTGCATGCCGTCGATAGCCATCGTGCAGGAGGCGAGCAGCGTCTCATCGGTGGAGACCTGATAGCCCTCGGCGTTGGTGGTGGTGTCGAGACCCATCACTTCGTCCGCGGTCTTGCCGACGGTGTAGTCAGCAAAAGCCTTGGCCTGGGCGTCCCACTCGGCAATGGCGTTGCCGTACTTGACCATGTTGTAGTCGTCACCGAGCTCACGCTTGGTAGCGGTGTAGTCCTTGCTGACGATCTCGCCCTCGGCGCTCACGGTGATCTTGGGCTGGATGGCATCGGTCAGAGCGGCGAGAATCTTGCCGTCGGCATCGACAGCGGCGGCGCCGAACTCGGTGTACATCTTGACCATGGCGTTGCCGTCTTCGGAATCAGCAGCGGACACGGACTCGGTGGAGTTGGAGATGGCGGACACGCCCAGCGTGAAGGAACCGGGGACGGCGGTGAAGGTGGAGCCCTTCTCGTCGTTGCAGGCCTTCACAATGGCCTCCTGGAAGGCCTCGAGGCTGATGGAGCAGGAAGCGAACAGCTCTTCGTCAACGGCGACGTTGTAGCCCTCTTCGTTGACGCGGGTCTCGATGTTCTTGATCTCGTCAGCAGTCTTGCCGACGACCCACTTCTCAAGGTTCTCGACCTGCTCGAACCACTCGAGCGTGGCGTCGGAGTACTTGACCATGTTGTAGTCATACTTCAGATCGCGCTTGGTGGTGTAGGTCGCGGCGGTATCGACCTGACCGCCGGTGACGTCCATCTTGTTCTGCGCGCAGTCGATGCGGCAGAGGACGATCTTGCCTTCGCTGTCGGTGACGACCGTGGCGACGGTGGCGTCGACCTGAGCTTTATCGGTGTCGGAGCTGTCAAGGCTGACGCTCACGCCCATGCCAAGCTTGTACTCGGCTTCGGCGGTCTCAGCGGCAGGAGCTTCGGTAGCTTCCGCGGTGGGATCGGTGGCGGGAGCAGCGGGCTGGCTGCCGCAGGCAGTCAGCGTGAGCAGCATGCACGCCAGAAGGAGAACGGAGATTACTTTTTTCATTGTGTTCGACCTCTTATTCTTAAATTTTTTGCTTACGATTCCAAACGGAAAAGCGAATTATGTTGATTAATGGTACACTGCGTTACGCTATCCCGCTTTTGATGACAATATAGCACAGAGTGCGTTTATAGTCAATAAAAAATCATACAAGATAGAGGAAACAATTTAACCTTTTCGGTAATAAACTGCACATATATCGAACGCTTGCGCTAAATTGCAACAATTCTGTGAATTTTCCGCTTGCGCCAGTCGTTTAAAATATGGTATAATCTCTGTAGAATATTCAATAATGGAGAACATTCCGGCCGGTTTTTGGGTGCGGAATGTTTGGTGATTGCATTTTGGAGGTGCGAAATGTTTTCCATCGGAGAGAAGGTAATGTACGGCGGAACGGGCGTTTGCGTGGTGGAGGAGATCACATCGGTGAAATTCTCAGCCTCTCAGCCGGGAAAACCGTATTATCTTCTGCGGCCGATGTACCAGACCGGCACCATCCAGACCCCGGCGGACAGCGGCAAGGTCCCCATCCGCCCGGTGATGAACCGCAGCGAGGCCGAAGCCGTCATCGATGCAATGCCGACCGTTCCGGCGGAGATCTGCACGGAGAAGAATCTCAGCGCGCTGCGCAATTATTACCAGAAGCAGATCACCTCGTTCGACAGCATGGATCTTATCCGTCTGGCAAAATCCATCCGCGCGAAGAAGATAGAAGCCGAAAAGCGTCAGAAGCGCATCGGCAGCACAGACGAAAAATATCTCCGCCGCGCGGAGGAGCTTCTCTTCGGCGAGCTTGCCGTCGCGCTGGAGATCTCGATGGACGACGTTCCGGCGTTCATCGAACAGCGGCTCGGCTCGCTGGCTGCCGCGCTGGAGTAACTACATATTATAAAAAGTAATCATCGTCTCCGAAGAGCCTTTTCTTCGGAGACGGTTTCTTTTCCTTGACGGAATCGCCGGAGGAATCTATAATCAGAGTGTTAAAATACTTTGGCGGGATATCCCGCCGGGGAGGTACGAATACTTTGACGCAGGACGAAAAGAAACAGCTGAAGATCGCCGCCTGCAAAGTGCGCCTCGGCATCATCGAGGGCGTTTACGCGGCAAAATCCGGGCATCCGGGCGGAAGCCTTTCCGCCGCCGATGTGCTCACCTATCTCTATTTCAAGCACATGAATATCGATCCGCAAAATCCGCGCTGGGAAAAGCGCGACCGCTTTGTGCTCTCCAAGGGCCATGCGGCTCCGGCGCTCTACTCGGTGCTCGCCAACCGCGGCTTTTTCCCCGTGGACGAGCTCAAGACGCTCCGTCATATCGGCAGCCGTCTGCAGGGCCATCCCAATATGAACCTCACGCCCGGCGTGGACATGTCCACCGGCTCTCTCGGCCAGGGCGTATCCACGGCGGCGGGCATGGCGCTCGGCGCGAAGCGTCTTGGAAACGGCGTGCGCGTATATACGCTCCTCGGCGACGGCGAGATCGAGGAAGGCCAGGTCTGGGAAGCGATGATGTTCGCCTCGCACTATAAGCTGGATAACCTGCTCGTGTTCGTTGACAACAACAATCTTCAGATCGACGGCGCGGTGAGCGACGTTATGAGCCCCTATCCGATCGACGAGAAGTTCGCCGCGTTTGGACTCTTTGTGCAGACCGTGGACGGTCACGACTTTGACGCGATCGACGAGGCTGTGAAGCGCGCCGAGCAGGAAAAGGGACGCCCCTCCGCAATCGTTCTCAAGACCGTTAAGGGCAAGGGCGTGTCCTTTATGGAAAACCAGGTGGGCTGGCACGGCAAAGCCCCCAACGAGGAACAGTACCGCACCGCGATGGAAGAGCTCACCGCGGCGCTGCGCGAAGAGGAGGCAGAATGATGGCGGACGTTGTAAAAATTGCTACCCGCGACAGCTACGGCAACGCGGTAACGGCGCTTGCCGCCGAGCATGACGATATCCTTGTTCTGGACGCCGACCTTGCCGGCGCTACCAAAACGGCGATCTTCAAGAAGGCCTATCCCGACCGTCACATCAACTGCGGCATTGCCGAGGCTGACCTCATCGGCGTGAGCGCGGGCCTTTCCACGATGGGCTTTGTGCCGTTCTGCTCGTCGTTTGCGATGTTTGCGGCGGGCCGCGCCTATGAGCAGGTGCGCAACACCGTCGGCTACCCGCATCTGAACGTCAAGATCTGCGCCACCCACGGCGGCATCTCCGTCGGCGAGGACGGCGCTTCCCACCAGTGCTGCGAAGACTTCGCGCTCATGCGCACGATCCCCGGCATGGTCGTGCTCTCCCCGGCGGACGATGTGGAAGCGCGCGCCGCCGTCAAAGCGGCCTATGAGCACAAGGGCCCGGTGTACATCCGCTTCGGCCGCGCCGCCGTGCCCGTGATCCACGAGGAGGAGAACTATTCCTTCGAGATCGGCAAGGCGGAGGTGCTCCGCCCCGGCACGGATGTCGCCGTTGCCGCGACCGGTCTCATGGTCGCCGAGGCGCTCAAGGCGGCGGAAACGCTCGCCGCGGAGGGCATCAATGTGCGCGTCATCAACGTCTGCTCCATCAAGCCGCTCGACGAGGAGACCATCCTTGCCGCCGCGCGCGAGTGCGGGAAGATCGTCACCTGTGAGGAGCACAGCATCATCGGCGGTCTCGGCGAGGCCGTGTGCTCTCTCGTAAGCGAGAAGCATCCCGTGCCGGTGCGCCGCGTCGGCGTGAACGACGAGTTCGGCCATTCCGGCCCGGCGGCGGCGCTGCTCGAAGAGATGGGGCTTTGCGCTTCGCATATCGCCGAAGTTGTCCGCGAGACCGTTAAGGGCTGATAATAAAAAGGGGGATACACCATGCGCTGCAGAACGATCATCAAATTCCGCAACAGCGACGATCCGAACGATCTCGGCTTCGGCCGGGGCATCGTTCAGCTTCTCGAAGGCGTGGAGGAGCTTGGCTCCATCAACCGCGCCACCGCCTCCATGGGCATGGCGTATTCCAAGGCATGGAAGATCATCAATTCCATCGAAAAGGAATTTAACGTCCGCCTCATCGACCGCGAGGGCGCGCACGGCTCGCATCTGACGGACGAGGCGCGTGCGCTGATCCGGCAGTATCACGAGGCGCTTGACGCCGCCGACGCCGCGGCGCAGGCGGTATTCCGCAAATACTATCCCTGAAAAGGCTTTTCTGCCCCGGTACGGATCACAAACCGTACCGGGGCATTTTTATTTCGTTGACAGAGACGTGTGCGGCGTGGTACTATTCTCTGGTGAAAATACATGAAAGGGAGGGACGCTGTTACGGCGGATAAAACATCGGTCTATGCCCGGCGGTTCCGGGTGCTTGCGGCGGCGTTTCTGCTGCTGTTTTTCGGTTCGTTCCTGCTGGGGCGGTTTGCCGTTGCGCCGGGAACGCTTTTCCGCATTTTGTGGGACGCGCTGCGCGAGTGGGTGTGCAAGCTCTTCGGCGCGGAAGTGCCGGGGGAACTGTATTCCGGCCAGGAAAAGGCGGTCGTTCTGAACATCCGTCTGCCGCGCGTGGCGCTCTCGGCGCTGGTCGGCGCGGGGCTTTCCGTTGCGGGTACGGCATATCAGGGCATGTTCCGAAACCCGATGGTATCGCCGGACATTCTCGGCGCATCCAACGGCGCGGGCTTCGGCGCGGCGCTCGGCATTCTTTTGTCGTTCAACTATTTCGGCGTGACGGTGAGCGCGTTCGTCTGCGGCGTGGGCGCGGTGGCGCTCGCGTGGTGCATCAGCCGGGCAAGCCGCATGAACGGAACACTTGCCATGGTGCTTGCCGGCATCGTTGTCGGCTCGCTGTTCTCGGCGGGCACATCGTTTATAAAGCTCGTCGCGGACACCGAACAGCAGCTCCCGGCCATCACATACTGGCTGATGGGCTCGCTCTCTTCGGCCAAAACGCGCGATCTGCAGTTTGCTCTCATCCCGGCGCTCATCGGCATGGTGCCGCTCTTTTTGCTGCGCTGGCGCATCAACCTGCTCACGCTCGGCGAGGAGGAAGCGCGCAGTCTCGGCGTGCATACGACGCGGCTCCGTCTTGTGATCGTTGTGTGCGCTACGCTCATCACGTCCGCCTGCGTTTCCGTGAGCGGTATGATCGGGTGGGTCGGCCTTGTCATCCCGCACTTTGCGCGGATGCTTTTCGGGCATGATTATAAGCGGCTCATCCCGGCGTCCATGCTGCTCGGCGGGGCGTTTCTTATGGTCGTGGACAATATCGCCCGTCTGGCCACATCGGGAGAGATCCCGCTCGGCATTTTGACGTCGGTCGTCGGCGCGCCGGTATTCGTCTGGCTCATTTTGCGGGGAGGTACGGACCGTGAGCATTGAGATCCGCCGTCTCGGCTTTTCCTACGGCAGCACGGACGTGCTGCATGATATCACCTTCACCGCCGCCGACGGCGACATTGCCGCCGTACTCGGGCCGAACGGCGTCGGCAAGAGCACGCTTTTCCGCTGCGTGCTCGGCTTTCTTGCACCGTCGGAGGGCGGCATCCTTGTAAACGGCAAGGACATGCGCACGCTTGACCGCTGTGCCGCGGCGCGCGAGATCGCCTATATCCCGCAGTCGTGCGTCCCGTCCTTTAACTATACGCTGCTCGAAGTCGTTATGATGGGACTTACCAACCAGATCGGCGTTTTCGATGCCCCGCGTCCGGAGCATAAGACCGCGGCGCTCGAAGCCATGGAAAGTCTCGGCATCGCGCATCTGGCGCACCGGGAATCCGGCCGCGTGAGCGGCGGCGAGCGGCAGCTCGCGCTGCTGGCGCGCGCCATGGTGCAGAACGCCCGCGTCCTCGTTATGGACGAGCCGACAGCCAATCTTGACTGCGGCAACAGCGCGCTCGTAATGGAGCGCGTGAGCGCTCTGGCCGGGGAGGGGTTTACGGTGATCTTCTCCACGCACGACCCCAATCAGGCGTTCCGGTATGCTACGCAGGTGCTCGCCCTCCAGGGCGGCGGCGTACTCGCCGCGGGACGGCCGGAGGAAGCGCTCACAAGCGAATCGCTCACAAAGCTCTACGGCGTCGGCATGGCGGTATGTCCTGTGACGGCTGCCGGGAAGAGCTTCTCCGTCGCCGTTGTGACCGGCGGAAAAACGCAATAAGGTTGAAATTATCCGGAAAGTAGGCTAAAATGCTTTCCGGATCATTTTATAGATAAGGAGCTTTTTTATGGAAGCCTTGAAATTTCGCGAAATGCCCTACGAGCGTCCCGACGGCGAGGCGCTGAAAACCTCCATGCGCACTCTGACGGAAAAGCTGCGCGCCGCGGGGAGCTATGAAGCGGCGAAGGCCGTGTTCCTTGAAAAGGAAAAGCTCTCCAAACACATCCAGACGCTTGCGACGCTCGCGCAGGTGCGCCACACGATCGACACGCGCGACAAGTTTTATGACGAGGAGAACGGCTTCTGGAACCAGCTTTCCCCGGAGCTGGAGGAGTATTCGCAGGAGTGGACGAAGGCGATGCTCGCCTCGCCGTACCGCGCGGACTTTGAAAAGGAATACGGCACGCTGATGTTCCTCAACGCCGAGATCGCTCTCAAAACGTTCTCGCCGGAGATCATCCCGGAGCTGCAGAAGGAAAACGATCTTACGACCGAATACGATAAGCTCATCGCCTCGGCGCAGATCCCGTTTGAGGGCGGCGTATACACGCTCTCGCAGCTCTCGCCGTTCAAGACCGGCGCGGACGACGCGCAGCGCCTCGCCGCGTGGAAGGCCGAGGGCGGATGGTATAAGGAGCACCAGAGCGAGCTTGACCGCATTTACGATGAGCTTGTCCACCTGCGTGACACGATGGGCAAAAAGCTCGGCTACAAGGGCTATACGGAGCTCGGCTACTACCGCATGGGCCGCAACTGCTACGGCAAGGCCGATGTGGAGAAGTTCCGTGCCGCCGTGCGCAAGTATCTTGTGCCGGTCGCCGAGAGCATCTATCAGGAACAGGCCAAGCGTCTCGGCAAAACGTATCCGCTGAGCTTTGCGGACGCGGCGCTCTCCTTCCGCAGCGGCAACCCGCGTCCCTGCGGCGACGCCGAGCACATTCTCGCCCATGGCCAGAAATTCTATGATGAGCTCTCTCCGGAGACGAGCGCGTTCTTCCGCATGATGAGAGAACGCGAGCTGCTCGATATTCTCTCCACCGAGGGCAAGGCCGCCGGCGGCTATTGCTGCACGATTCCCGATTATGACGTCCCGTTCATCTTTGCCAATTTCAACGGCACGCAGCACGATGTTGAGGTCGTGACACACGAGGCCGGCCACGCATTCGAGGCATATCTCAATGCATGGCGCGTCCCGATGGACGATCCGAGCATGGAAGCGTGCGAAGTCCATTCCATGTCCATGGAGTTCATGGCGTGGCCGTGGGCGGAGGGCTTCTTCGGTAAGGATACCCGCAAGTATCTTTACAGCCATCTCGCCAAAGCGCTCACGTTCATCCCCTACGGCACGATGGTCGATCACTTCCAGCATGAGGTGTATGCGCATCCCGAATACACCCCGGAGCAGCGCCACGATATCTGGCGTGACCTGCTGAAGGTCTATATGCCCTGGATGCGCCGGGACGACATTCCCTTCTATGGCGACGGCAAGGGCTGGCAGCGCCAGCACCACATCTACGAAAGCCCCTTCTACTACATCGACTACTGCCTGGCGCAGTCGGTTGCGCTGCAGTTCTGGGCGCTGACGCAAGAGGATCACGCCGCGGCGTGGAAGCGCTACATGGATCTGGTGAAACTCGCCGGAACCCGCACCTTCCGCCAGCTGACCGACGCGGCGGGGCTGGAGACGCCCTTCGGCCCGGAGGCGCTGCGCAAGGTGGCCGCCAAGGCCAAGGAGTGGCTGGAAGGCTTTGACGCCGGAAAGCTGCAATGAGTCAGAAAAAAAACGTCAAAAACACCCATTTCGGCCGGGGCCGGTATAATTCCGACTACGCGCCGGATGCAAAAGGGGTTTATCACTACATCGGCTCGATGTACCATATCGAGCTGGAAGGGCGCGAAAGGCGGAAGATGATCTTCCTGCTGACCGCGCTCGGACTGATTGCCGCCGGAGCTTTTGTGCTGGGCGGGTTCAGCAAAGGGCGTACCGCGCAGACCTTTTATGCGCTGCTCCCCTTCGTCTGCGGGCTGCTGCCCACCGGCTATTTCCTGATGGGGCTGGTCGAATGGGCGCTGCACAAGGGCGATTTCACCCGCAAGGGCATGGACAATGCCTGGACGCGCATGGTTCACAGCGCGTGGGGATTGACGGTGTGCGCAGGGATGGCTGCCATTGGCAGCATCGTTGCGTGTATTGTCCATCAAACGATTGCGGGCGAGGTTTCGTTCCTGCTGGGTATGCTGCTCCAGCTGGGGGCGGGGATCGGCCAAATCGTGCTGCTGCGGAAGGTAAAAGTCACCGAGATCCGCAGGGGCGATGAACAGCCCGCGGAAAAATGAGCGTTTGTAACGGTTCCGAAAAACGGAGCCTTACAATAAAACCGATTCTGATAAGGAGGAATCACCATGAAAAACCGTAATCTGGCGCGTGTGCTTGCGCTGGTGCTGGTTCTGTGCATGGGCGTGATGATGCTGTCCGCCTGCCAGAAGGCGCCTGTGGAAGAGACCGCCGCGCCCTCCGAGGCTCCTGCCGAGTCTGCGGAACCGACCGAAGCGCCTGCTGAGGAAGGCAGCGACACTCCTCTGGTTGTGGGTTACAGCCCCTTCTCCGAGAAGTTCAGCCCCTTCTATGCGGATACCGCCTATGATCAGGACGTCGTTTCCATGACGTTCATCAGCCCCCTGACCACCGACCGTCAGGGCGCGATCGTGTACAACGCGATCGAGGGTGAGACCCGCAACTACAACGGCACGGATTATTTCTACAATGGTCCGGCGGATGTTTCCGTTGTCAAGAATGACGACGGCACCACCACCTACACCATGAAGCTGCGCGAGGACCTGAAGTGGTCCGACGGCGAGCCCCTGACCGCGGATGACATCATCTTCACCTATTATGTCTACTGCGATCCGGCTTATGTCGGCTCCACCACTTTGTCCTCCTATAAGATCGTTGGCCTGCAGGATTACCTGACCCAGACCACCAGCGAAGTCTACGCCAAGTATGAAGAGATCTTCAACGCGGTCCTGAAGGACGGCGAGAAGGCCGGCAAGGATGCGGACCAGACCGCTTGGATCCTCAAGACCCTTGACGAGAACTGGGCTGCGGATGCGCAGGGCATCGTGGATTACGTCACCGCCAACTACGCGGGCGACCAGGCGGAAGCCACCATCGGCAAGACCGCTGACGAAGTTACCGCCGACGCCGGCCTGCAGAACGCGCTGACCATGGTGCTGTGGGGCTTCGGTTCCTACAAGGACGGCACCCTGACCGGTGCTTCTACCGGCAAGACCTGGGACATCGCGGGCGGCACCACTCCCACCGCGGAAGAGTTCCTGGCGGAAGTCAAGGCCAAGTACGAGGGCGACGCCGCTGCTTATGTCGCGGCGGGG
>ERZ773194.2871-NODE-2871-length-15558-cov-3.044120_pt1 | contig 15558 bp, 8 predicted proteins | sample MGYA00511240_ERZ773194 | MGnify/ENA primary metagenome ERZ773194 (study PRJEB29015, sample SAMEA2737774) | human gut metagenome | biome: human gut; feature: human-associated habitat; material: faeces | place: China | collected 2012 ... | reverse complement strand
GGCGATGTGCAGGCCGGTCGTCGGCTCGTCGAGCACATAGAACGTCCTGCCGGTCGATGTGCGGGATAGCTCGGTCGCCAGCTTGACGCGCTGCGCTTCGCCGCCGGAGAGCGTCGTGGAGGACTGCCCCAGCCGGATATAGCCCAGCCCGACGTCGTAAAGGGTTTGCAGCTTGCGCGTGATGCGCGGATAGGCGGAGAAGAAGGCAAGCGCTTCCTCGACGGTCATATCGAGCACGTCGGCGATGGATTTGCCCTTATAGAGCACTTCGAGCGTCTCGCGGTTGTAGCGCTTGCCCTTGCAGACCTCGCAGGGCACGTAGATATCCGCCAGAAAGTGCATCTCGATGCGCAGAATACCGTCGCCGGAGCAGGCCTCGCAGCGGCCGCCGCGCACGTTGAAGGAGAAACGGTTTTCCTTATAGCCGCGCGCCTTGGCCTCCGGCGTGGCGGCGAAGACCTTGCGGATCATATCGAACAGGCCGGTGTAGGTGGCCGGGTTGCTGCGCGGGGTGCGGCCGATGGGGCTTTGGTCGATGGCGATCACCTTGTCAAGCTGCTCCATGCCCTCGATGCCGTCGCATGCGCCGGGGCGCGTGTGCGCGCGGTTGAGGTCGCGCTGGAGGGTCTTGTAGACGATCTCGTTGACGAGCGAGGATTTGCCGCTGCCGGATACGCCGGTGACGACCGCCATCACGCCCAGCGGAATCTTCACGTCGATGTTTTTCAGGTTGTTGGCGCGCGCGCCGCGCACCGTCAGCCAGCCGGCAGGCGCTTTGCGGTGCAGCGGCACGGGGATGCTGCGCCGGCCGGAGAGATACGCGCCGGTGATGGAATCCGGGCAGGCCATGATCTCCTGCGCCGTGCCCTGCGCGATGAGGCGGCCGCCGTGCTCGCCCGCGCCGGGGCCGATATCCACGATCTGATCCGCCGCGAGCATGGTGTCCTCGTCGTGCTCGACGACGATCAGCGTGTTGCCGATGTCGCGCAGGTGCTTGAGCGTTTCGATGAGCCGCGCGTTGTCGCGCTGGTGCAGGCCGATGGAGGGCTCATCCAGAATATACAGCACGCCGACGAGGCTCGAACCGATCTGCGTCGCCAGCCGGATGCGCTGCGCCTCGCCGCCGGAGAGTGTGCCCGCCGCGCGGGAGAGCGTCAGATACCCAAGCCCCACGTCGATCAAAAAGCGCAGGCGCGAGATGATCTCCTTGAGGATCGGCGCGGCGATCATGCCGTCCTTTTCGCCGAAGGTCAGCGCGGAAAAGAACGCCTGCGCGTCGAGCACGGACAGGTCGGAGGCCTCCGCGATGGATTTTCCGCCGACCGTCACGGCCAGAATTTCCGGGCGGAGGCGCTTGCCGCCGCAATCCGGGCAGGGCGTCTGGCTCATCAGACCGTCGTAATAGGCCTTGGTGGAATCGCTCTGCGTTTCGGCGGCGCGCCGCTCGGTCGTGGGAATCACGCCCTCAAACGGCGCGCTGAAGGTGTGCGAATCGCCGTTGGGGCGCGTGTAATGGATGCTCAGCGGCTCGCCCTTGCTGCCGTAGAGAATCACATCCAGCGCCTCCTTGGGCAGCCGGTTGAGCGGCGTATCCATGGAGAAGCCGTATTTTTCGCTCAGCGCCTGAAAGAACATGCCCGCCTGCGTGCCCGGCTCCAGGCTGCTCCAGCCCATGACGTTGAACGGGTTTTCGTTCAGGCTCTTGCCCCAATCCGGCACGATCAAATCGGGGTCGATCTTTTGCAGCATGCCCAGTCCCGCGCACGTCGGGCACGCGCCGAAGGGGCTGTTGAAGGAGAAGGAGCGCGGAGAGAGCTCCTCCATGGAAATGCCGCAATCCGGACAGGCGAGGTTCTGGGAGAAGAGCATCTCCCGTTCGCCCGGCCCGATATCCGCGATGACGATGCCGCCGGAGAGGGAGAGCGCCGTTTCCAGCGAATCGGTCAGGCGTTTTCGGATACCGTCCTTGATCACAAGACGGTCAACGACAATTTCAATGGTGTGCTTTTTATTTTTTTCCAGTTCGATCTTTTCACTCAGCTCGTACATAATGCCGTCCACCCGAACGCGGACATAACCGCTTTTGCGGGCGTCATCGAATATTTTGGTATATTCGCCCTTCCGTCCGCGGATAACCGGCGCAAGCACCATGAATTTCGTTCCCTGCGGGAATCCTAAAATACTGTCGCAAATCTGGTCTATGGTCTGCTGGTTGATTTCCATTCCGCATTTGGGGCAATGGACTGTGCCGATACGCGCATACAGCAGTCTCAGATAATCGTAAATTTCAGTAACCGTGCCGACGGTGGAACGCGGATTACGCCCGGTCGTTTTCTGGTCAATGGAAATGGCCGGCGACAACCCTTCGATATAATCCACATTCGGCTTTTCCATCAAGCCCAAAAACTGCCTGACATAGGAATTCAGGCTTTCTACATACCTTCTCTGTCCCTCCGCATAAATGGTATCAAACGCCAGGGAGGATTTTCCCGACCCTGACAGACCGGTCATAACAACCAGCTTGTCCCTCGGAATTTTGATATCGATATCTTTTAAGTTATGCTCTTTTGCCCCTTTAATACGAATCACATTTTCTGCCATGGTCTCCTCCAAATCAGTCCATTAAATCTGCCGATTCTCCTGTTAATTCCACAATCTTATCACGGTAATAGGCTGCCTTTTCAAATTCCAGCCGCTCGGCAGCCTTCTGCATTTCCGTCCGGTATTCCACCAGCAGCTCTTCCGCCGGCCTGAAGTTAACTTCTTCGTTCTTTTTATGATTGACTTTTTGGGTAACAGCCAAGACGTCCGCTACCTCTTTGACAATTGTTTTCGGTACAATGCCATGCTCTTTATTATATTGCTCCTGAATCCGCCTTCTGCGGTTCGTTTCGGAAATAGCGCTCTGCATGGACGGCGTAACCGTATCGGCATACATAATAACCTTACCGCTGCTGTTACGCGCCGCACGTCCTATCGTCTGCACCAGCGAGGTCTCGCTGCGCAGAAAACCTTCCTTGTCCGCGTCCAGTATGGCGACCAGGGAAACCTCGGGCAGGTCCAGCCCTTCCCGCAGCAGGTTGATACCGACCAGCACGTCGAATTCACCAAGCCGCAGATTTTTGATAATCTCCAAACGGTCCAGGGTATCCACCTCAGAATGCAGATATTGTACCTTGATACCGGCATTTTTGAGATATTCGGTCAAATCCTCCGCCATTCTTTTGGTCAGCGTGGTTATCAGGATGCGCTCATTGCGTTGTGTCCTGATATTGATTTCTGACAGCAAATCGTCAATCTGCCCTCTGATCGGCCGCACCTCCACTTTCGGGTCCAACAGTCCGGTCGGGCGGATAATCTGTTCTACGATCTGCGAAGAGTGCTCTTTTTCATAATCTGCCGGCGTTGCACTTACAAAAATCACCTGGTTCAGCTTCTTTTCAAATTCTGAAAAGTTCAGCGGCCGGTTATCATAGGCTGACGGCAGCCGGAATCCGTATTCAATCAGCGAATCCTTTCGAGAGCGGTCGCCGGCGTACATGGAGCGAACCTGCGGCAGCGTTACATGGCTCTCGTCTATTACCAGCAAAAAATCGTCCGGGAAAAAGTCCAGCAGCGTAAATGGCGGACTTCCCGGTTTTCTGCCGGAAATGTGCCTTGAATAATTTTCAATTCCCTTGCACATCCCGATTTCGCGCATCATTTCAAGATCAAAATTCGTCCGCTGCTCGATTCTCTGCGCTTCTATCAGCTTCATATTATCGTTAAAATATTTGATGCGCTCCTCCATTTCCTCTTCAATGGCCTTTAAGGCGCGCTGCATTTTGTCCTTGGTGGTAACGTAATGGGACGCCGGAAAAATCACGCAGTAATTAAGATGCGCCAATACTTCTCCGGTCAGCACATTGATTTCATAAATTTTATCAATCTCGTCCCCAAAAAATTCAATTTTGACAGCGATATCTTTATAATTAGACGGATAAATTTCAAGCACATCCCCGCGCACCCGAAAATGATTGCGTTCCAGCACCATATCGTTGCGCTCATACTGGATTTCCACCAGCTTTTTGATCAGCTCGTCCCGGTCCTTTTCCATACCCGGGCGCAGCGAGATAATCAGATTGGTGTAATCCTCCGGGTCGCCTAAACCATAGATACACGAAACGCTGGCAACTACTAAAACATCCCTGCGTTCCAGCAGCGAGGCAGTCGCACTGTGCCGCATTTTATCAATTTCGTCGTTGGTTACCGCGTCTTTTTCGATATAAACATCCGAATTGGCAATATACGCTTCCGGCTGGTAGTAATCGTAATAGGACACAAAGTATTCTACCGCATTCTCCGGAAAAAACTCCTTAAATTCAGTACACAGCTGAGCCGCCAGCGTCTTATTGTGCGCCAGCACCAGCGTTGGTTTATTGATTTTTTCCACGACATTCGCAATCGTATAGGTTTTTCCCGAACCAGTCACGCCCAGCAGCGTCTGGAACTTGTCCTGTTCCTGAAGGCCCTTTACCAATGCGTCAATCGCTTCCGGCTGGTCGCCGGTCGGCTTATATTTCGATACTAATTTAAATTTCTTATCCCTGTCCATAAAATTACCCCGTATAAAACACCAAAATCCGATCATTACTATTTTTCATTATAGCATATTACTCTTATATTGTACAAGCTTTTTCTGCCCATTTTCTCTGGAAATACATGCAAAAAACCGCGGATAACATTCCGCGGTTTTTCTTTATCTTTCAACAATAAACCAAAGCAGCATTACTGGTTTAAAATTCTTCTAAGTAGTTGAATAGAACGTCATAAACATGGATCGGTGAAACTTCGTGACTGATCAAATAGGCAATAAATTCCTGAACGTACTTTTTATCCGGAGATATATTCTCAATTGTATGATAATATTTTTCTGGTTCAGCTGTCATCAGAACAGTAACGCCAAAAGTATCCATTTCTCCATAATCTTCAATTTCATTTCTGCCCTCAAACAAGCTGAATATTGTACTGTGACCTTTCTGCTTCTGTTCTGGCACCGTTTCTCGTATCGTCTCCATCAATTTCCTTCTCTCTCCTTTTTCGTTTATCTTGTAATATCAATGTAATTGCAAAGCATATTCAGGTTTTTTCAAATATTAATAAACATGTACCATATTTCTTTTCAGCTTATAAAATAAAGTTAAAACAAGCATTTCGCCTGATTGTTATTAGTATTTTACAATTACGATTTTTTCGAACGACGTTCATTATATGCAATATAGCAAAATTTGTAAATACCACTTTGGTTTACTCTATGAAAGCAGTATTTATTTATGTCCAAAGTATTTGATGGCCTTTTTTACCGCTTCTCCCCTGGAATGCACCTCCAATTTCTGATAAAGATTATATATGATTTTTTTGACAGTGCCGACTGAGCGTTTTAATTCTACTGCAATTTTTTCATTGCTGTCTCCGTTATAGATTTTTCTGAGTACCTGCACCTCCCGATTGGTCAGATGAAACGCTTTATCGGACGGCAGCGGCGGCTGGGCAAGTGCGGCTGTGATGTACAATCGATATACATTGCCATCGAGCAGATCCGGAACCAAATCAAATTCATAAACCGAACCGTCTGACGCCGGTAATTCCATAACCGATTTTTTCTTTTTGCCCCCGCTGTCTTTCAGGTGGGACAATAAAACTTTGCCGTCCAATCCGGTTTTCATGCAGATATCAAAAAAGGATTGATTCGATTTTACAAGTTCGCAAGTATTATTTCCTCTAAACTCAACAATTCCAACTCCAAGATTCATATCTTCAATAGAGAATTTAGGATTTCTGAGTCTATCCCTGTGACTTTCATATATTGCAACATGGTCGGTAATATTTTTGATTAAAACATATAGGGATTTCGTGCTGCTAAACGTTTTAGGAATAAAGGTGATATCAAAATAAATGCATTTTCCATTGACTACCGTGTTCTTAATCAAATGATGCCTTTTTCTGTATTTTATACAATCATTGGCATTATAAAAAAGGAATGCAGCATGTTCAAGCGGGTAGATGTCAAAAATGTTTTTGTGCATTTTGTTGATGTGAATCCTTTTCATCGCTGATTGACGAATGCAGCTGATATCAGAAACAAACCAGTCATAGCGGCAGCGGTACATCTGGATCAAAATATGATCAGTTGATTCACAAATGACGCTCAGTGCATTCTTCCTTTCGGACTGCCGTGATTTTAAAACCGAATTATCATTGAGCTTTCCAGCGGAAAACAGCACAAAACATTCACCGTTTTTGTTATAAGCGTTGGCTACAACGTGCCAATAGACAATTCTATTACCACAGTGGAGCGGCCGTACAATATCGATCGCTTTATTCCGCTCTTTGCAAAGAAAACAGATTTTCTTTAACTTTTCGGCATCTTTGCAGCAAAATATCTGTTCCACCTCCTTTTTCTGATTCTGTGCCATATCAATTTGAAAGGTCTTGTAAAATAATTCATTCGCCTGCACGAATTGTATCCGGTTATCATTTTCTATTTTTAAAACCCATAACAAAACAGAAAGATTATTCCATATCATTTCAATATAATCCATTCGATGTACACCAACTTATTGCAAACTTTTATATTGCATTATTTTATCATATTTTTACAAGTTTCGTCAATTTTTTTAAAATTTTTCTACCGTTTATCAAAATTCCAATTATTTTCATGTAGATTTTTGTCGATTCCGTTTCAAAATGGCTGTTTTATGTAAACCCAAATAGGAGTTGTGTTATTTTTCGTTTTATAGTACAATACTGGTAATAACAGAAAGGATATGCTGATATGATTCAATTGAGGAAAGAGGATTATATTAATCCGCAAGAAAATATCAATATTATCAAAGCATATTGTGTTGATGATTACCCCTCCCATATGCATGAATTCGTAGAACTGGTTTATATTCAATCCGGCGAAGGACGCCATTGTATCAACGACATTACATATGAAGTCGCAAAGGGCGACCTGTTGTTTATTAATTTCAGGCAGGTGCACAGCTTTTTTGTCGACAGCGCTATGGAATACGTCAATATTCTTTTAAAGCCGGAATTTATGAGCCGTGAGCTGATCAATTCAGAAAATATTTTCGAGATTTTTTCGCTGTCCATCTTTGACGAATTCAAGGGCCTGCCCATACGGCCGTTCGTCTCCTTCCGCGGCCGGGATATGCTGGAAATCGAAACTGTCATCGAGCACATGTTAAGGGAATTTGCCGGGAAAAAGGTCGGCTATAAGTCGGTCTTAAACGGATACATGCAGGTTTTGTTTGCCCGCATGATACGGGAAATGAAAAAAAATGACGAGCAGGATATGATGCAGTATCTGAATAAAATCACTCCGGAACTGCTGACCTATATCAATGATAATTTTAATAAAAGGATAACCTTAAAGGAGCTTGCCGCCAGAAGCTTTTATAACCCCTCTTATTTCAGCCGGGTATTTAAGGAATGTTTTGGCAAAAGCCTGACTGCATATATTCAGGAAAAAAGGATAACGGAATCGGCGCGGATGTTATCTGAAACAGATAAAACAGTGGAAGAAATTTGTGCTGCCGTCGGATATACCGATAAAAAACAATTTTATAAAGTATTTAAGGAAAATATCGGAAAAACACCGAACGCTTACCGTTCAGAAGTAAAATCCTCCAACACAAGGGTAAAGAAAGCCTACTGACAAACAGTCCGCTCTGATGTACTATCATAATAAATCTATTTGAAAGGAGTTTTGTTTTGAAATGGAATTATCATATGAAGTGCTCAGGGACAAAGTGCTTGGCTGCTGGAATGGCAAAAATATCGGCGGAGTTTTGGGGGCGCCCTTGGAAGGGCAGCGTCAGGTCAATGACGTATCCTTTTATCTGCAGGATTTAAACGGCAATCCGCCGCCCAACGATGACTTGGATTTGCAGTTAGTCTGGCTGAATGCTGTCGAACGGTTCGGCAGGCAGGTCAACGCGTCTGTTTTAGGTGAATATTGGCTGTCCTATATTATACCGTTCTGGGTGGAATACGGGACCGGGAAAACCAATTTGGCAGCCGGACTGGTGCCGCCTCTGTCAGGCCATGTGGAAAATGATTACCGCAACAGCTGCGGCTGTTTTATCCGTTCTGAGCTTTGGGCATGTCTATGTCCCGGTCATCCAGAGCTTGCCGCCCGCTATGCATATGAGGACGCTATCGTTGACCATGGCGGAGAGGGGATGTACGCCGAAATCTTCTGCGCCGCAATGCAAAGCGCAGCCTTTGTAGAAACCGACAGGGATCAATTGATCGAAATCGGCCTTTCCTATATTCCTGAAAACTGTGCCGTTGCAAAAGCAGTCCGCATTGCACTGGACTGCTATGGGCAAAATGTTTCCTGGAAGGAGGCGCGGCATAGGATCCTGTCCGAAGTCCCCGGCAATTTTGGTATCCAGTTTACAAAAATCAAGGATATCAAAGACGATTATCCATATGGCGAACCCGGATTCGACGCTCCCAGCAATATCGGTCTGATGATCATCGGCTGGCTGTACGGAGAAAACGATTTCGCAAAATCTCTGTGTATTGCAGTCAACTGCGGCGAGGACACAGACTGCACGGCCGCCACTTTAGGCGCAATATTCGGAATCATTTACGGCGATTCGGGTCTTCCGAAAGAATGGAAAGAACCGTTAGGCGGCGTTATCAACACCTGCTGTATCAACCGGCTGAATAATATCGATATCCCAAATACAGTTGACGAGCTGACCGACCGCGTTCTGTTCGCCATTCCCGGATTTTTGGGCCGGGCATATTACAATAACGGCCAAGTCACAACAGCGGAGGAGCTGACCTGCGAAACCGGCGATGTTTACGTCCCGCTGACCAACGGAGCAAGCAAGCCCAAAGACCTTCCAATTGATCAATTGCTGAAGCTTTCTCCGTACGCGGTAAAATATGATTTTCCGACCTTTTTTGCTGTTCTGGATTATCAGGGAGAACCAAATATCAAACTGAACGAACCTCGGAAACTAAAGCTCACTCTTTTTGATAACGGCCTTACCTGCCATCAGCAATGGGCAAATGTAAAGCTTTATGGACCGGAAGGGATTACGTTCCCGCAAGGCACTCACTTTTCTGCACCTCTGCAAAGTACCTATCAATATAAAATCGAAACGGAAATCGAACTTTTGGCAGAAACCTTCCATAACAGCAAAATCGAATTGCTGATCGATGTCTCTATCAATGCAAGGCACACCTATGGCGTGATCAAAGCCGTCCTGTTTCCGTCATTTTAGCAATTTGAATCAAAGCTGGAAATAACCCCTGTTATTTCATCAATTTTGTCAAAGGTTCACCTCCAATTTTTGAAATTAAGCCAAACGAACCAATATCCTAAAATGCTTTTAAATCGGAGCAAAGCGTGATAAGCTCGCGCAAGTCAGCTGCGACGATTGCAACCGTCGCAGGGGGCTTTTCCCCTCAGACTTTCAGCGGGGGTCATAATCCCCCGCTGAAAGTCTGAAATGGAACCCGCCTTCTCGCGAGGCGGAAAAGGGTCTGACCCCTTGGTCACATCTGCGACTTGGTTATAACAAAGAATGCCGCGGAAAACTCAATGTTTTCTGCGGCATTCTTTATTTTGGGTGGTTACTAATCTTATTTATGGACGTATTCCTAAACGGTCCAGCTCTTTTCGGATAACAGCATAGTCCAGCTCCCGCGGCGTTTGGTTCAGTTTTGCACAAAGCGCGGCAGCAATGCCCGCCCCCTGGCCAACATTTGCGCAAATCGGCATAACGCGGTAACTGGAGTGCGCCATATGCGTTCCCGAAATATTTCTCCCGGCCAATAGCAGATTATCGATCTTTTGCGGAAGGATCGACCGATAGGGAATCGTATATCCTCTCTGCTGAGGAAAGCCAAACTGCAGGCCTGTTTTATCCAGGCTGGCGCCCGAGATATTATGTACGTCAAAATTAAAATGACAGCGGGTTGCAATATAGTCGTCAAACACCTTTGCGTCTAAAATATCCTGTTCCGTCAATGTATATTCCCCGCTAAAATGCCTCGTTTCCCGCACGCCAATCAAAGAGGCGCTGCTGATAATATAGCAGTTTTGATAGCCCGGAACATATTCCCGCAGAAAATCAACAATGATATCCATCTGTTTTCTGCAGGTGATTGTAGCTTCGGTCAAATCACGATTGGAACACCCGTCAACACTGATACTGTTTGTCATATTCACCGTAACCACACCCGGAAGAGTCGAGCGATACAAGAGAACATGACCCGCCGGATGAGGCAGATGCTCTTTTGCCAGCTGTTGAAGCTCGCCCCGCTCCGTTTGATACGTTGATTCAAAGCTGCCTAAAAAGACCGCGTTTTCGGTGTCTACCCCTGCAATTTTAAACATCAGTGTCATCGGCTGCATTTTGCCGTCCGTCTCCCGCCCTTTGATATAAGGCACGCCCGAACGCGCAGCAATGTCCCCGTCGCCTGTACTGTCAATTACGATTTTGCCCATATAGGCCTGCCGGCCTGATTTACTCTCGCATATCACACCTGTAATTGTATTCCCGTCCATCACCGGCTGAACAGCCATCGTATAAAGAAGGACTTCCGCTCCGGCATCTTTCAGCATTTCCAGCAGCTTTGTTTTCAGCCGTTCCGGATTGATCGTCTGCCGCTGGCTTTCGTCGTCGCTTGTCAGTTCCAGGATCTCTTGATAAATCCCTCCCTGTGTCTTCCCCGTCCAATGGCTCATCAATCCAATCGTGGCGACGCCGCCTACATCCGAACCATTTTCTATCAGCAATGTCTTTACACCCATCCTTGCAGCGGATACAGCCGCACCGATTCCCGCAGGGCCTGCTCCCAAAACGAGCACGTCGTATTCCCCGGCTACCGGTATTTCCCGCTGCGGTTCTATGATTGTTTTCATTGTATACAACTCCTTTCACTTTTCTATCTTACCTCATTTTTCTGCACTGTCAATCCCCTCTAATCATCTACCGTTAATGTTCTTACCGAAATCTGTAGAATGTATTATTTTCTATATTTTCTCTCCCTGAAATCGAATCCTTTTCATTAAAATGAGATAAATAAAAAAACGGATACGAAAACCGTATCCGTTTTTTCACTTTTCTATCTTTTTCAGATTATCTCTGTCCGAATTCAGCCATTCCTCTATCCTGAGCTACTTTGGCCTGTGCTGCAGCCAATCGTGCAATCGGCACGCGGTAGGGCGAGCAGGATACATAGTTCAGACCAACCTTGTGGCAGAATTCCACGCTGGACGGGTCACCGCCATGTTCACCGCAGATGCCAAGCTTAATGTCAGGACGGGTCTGACGTCCTAATTTCGCCGCAATTTCAATCAGTTTGCCGACGCCGTGCTGGTCAACCTTAGCAAACGGATCAGATTCAAAAATCTTTTTGCTGTAATAATCGTCCAGGAATTTTCCGGCATCGTCACGTGAGAAACCATATGTCATCTGGGTCAGGTCGTTGGTACCAAAGGAGAAGAATTCCGCTTCCTTGGCGATTTCGTCAGCCGTCAGGGCCGCACGCGGAATTTCGATCATAGTACCGACCTTATAAGAAAGCTGTACGCCGCTGTTTTTGATGACTTCGTCCGCTGTTTTTACAACAACATCTTTGACGTATTTCAGCTCTTTTACTTCGCCGACCAGAGGAATCATAATTTCAGGAACGACCGCAAGTCCTTCCTTATTTACATTAATTGCAGCTTCGATAATAGCACGCGCCTGCATCTCCGCAATCTCCGGATAGGTCACTGCCAGGCGGCATCCCCTATGTCCTAACATGGGGTTGAATTCATGCAAATCATTGACGGTTTCCTTGAGTTCTTCAAATGTCAGGCCCATTTCTTTTGCCAGCGTACGGATATCTTCATCGTCATGCGGCAAAAATTCATGCAGAGGCGGGTCCAGCAGACGGATAGTAACAGGCAGGCCGCCAAGCGCCTTGAACAGACCTTCAAAATCCCCTCTTTGCATCGGGAGTAATTTATCAAGCGCTTTTTTGCGCTGTTCCACTGTTTTGGCAACGATCATTTCGCGGACAGCCGGGATTCTTTCTTCATCAAAGAACATATGTTCCGTACGGCATAACCCGATTCCCTCGGCGCCAAACCGTACCGCTGCCTGCGCGTCCTTTGGAGTGTCGGCGTTAGTGCGGACATTGAGCGTCCTGATTTCGTCAGCCCAGTCCATAATCGTTTTGAAGTCGCCGGTCAGCTGTACCTCCATGGTGTCGACAGAACCCAGGTAAATGTTGCCTGTGCTGCCGTCCAGCGAGATATAGTCTCCCTCCTTGATCAAGAGGTCACCGATTTCAACTTTTTTGTTTTCTTCATCCACTTTCAGCGCGCCGCAGCCAGCAACACAGCATGTCCCCATACCTCTTGCAACAACTGCCGCGTGAGAGGTCATACCGCCGCGTGCTGTTAAAATACCTTCCGCCGCGTTCATACCTTCGATATCCTCCGGAGAGGTTTCAAGGCGTACCAGGACAACCTTTTCTCCCCGCTCGTCATGCGCCTGAACGGCGTCTTCCGCAGTAAAGTATACTTTACCGCAAGCCGCTCCGGGAGATGCAGGAAGACCTTTTGCAATGACCTCCGCCGCTTTGAGCGCTTTGGGTTCAAAGGTCGGATGCAGCAAGGAATCCAGCTGTTTTGGATCAACCTTGAGGACCGCGTCCTCTTTGTTGATCATTCCTTCGTTTACAAGGTCAACGGCAATTTTCAAAGCGGCCGCAGCCGTTCTTTTACCGTTTCTGGTCTGGAGCATATACAGCTTACCGTTTTCAATGGTGAATTCCATATCCTGCATATCGCGGTAATGCTGTTCCAGTTTATTTGCAATATCAATGAACTGCTGATAGATTTCCGGCATATCGGTTTCCAGCTGGCTCATCGGGTTCGGGGTACGGATACCCGCAACCACGTCTTCGCCCTGCGCATTTACCAGGTATTCGCCATACAGCTTTTTCTCTCCGGTGGAGGGGTCTCTGGTAAAGGCAACGCCGGTACCGGAGGTGTCGCCCATGTTTCCAAATACCATTGCCTGCACGTTAACAGCCGTTCCCCAGGAGGAAGGAATATCGTTCATGCGGCGGTAGGTATTGGCACGGGGGTTGTCCCAGGAACGAAATACAGCGGTAACCGCTTCGATCAGCTGTTCCTGCGGATCCTGCGGGAAGTCCATTCCCTTTTCCTGTTTGAAGAGATTTTTGTATAGTACAATCAATTCCTGTAAATCTTCAGCCGTAAGCTCAGTATCTAATGAAACGCCCTTGTCTTCCTTCATTTTGTCCAAAATACGTTCGAATTTGCTCTTATCCACGCCCATAACGACGTCGGAGAACATCTGGATGAAACGGCGGTAGCTGTCATAGGCAAAACGCGGATTTTGGGTCAATTCTGCAAAGCCTTTTACCACCTCGTCATTGAGTCCAAGATTCAGAATCGTGTCCATCATACCCGGCATAGAAGCGCGTGCGCCGGAACGTACAGAAACCAGGAAAGGATTTTTGATATCGCCGAATTTTTTGCCGACAATCTCTTCTGTTACTGCCATTTTTTCCTTGATTTCGTCTATGATTTCCTGCGAAATCACCTTTCCGTCTTCATAATACTTGGTGCAGGCTTCGGTTGAAACTGTGAACCCCTGCGGTACAGGGAATCCCAATTTGGTCATTTCAGCCAGGTTTGCGCCTTTTCCCCCAAGCAGATTTCTCATGCTGGCGTCTCCTTCGCTGAAAAGGTAAACATACTTTTTCGCCATACTGTAATCTCTCCTTTTATTGATTATTCAATGTGCAAGCATAATATAAATTAGCCATAACCGGAAATAGTCGTCCCAAACCATGGGACGACGCGATTACCTGTCATTATATATAGTATACCATGATTTTACAAAAGTGTAAACAATATTTGCCAAATTTTTCTGAACTTTCACTATTTTATACATGTGTGATAGATTTTATCCATTTTTTTGACCGCAGGCGTACAATTCCCACTATCATTTTGCCCCATTCTTCCAATACCATGCAAATCATGACCAAGTAGAATGGGAAATGGAACACAAGACCAGTCAGAAAGGTAACCGGTACGCCGAACAGCCACAGGGTGCCAAGATCCAAAAACATTGTAAAGCGGGTATCTCCGCCGCTTCTCAAAATCCCTACGATATTGGTAAAATTAAAGGTCTTGACCGCCAGGGTAATACCTAAAATCAGAACAGCCTGGGTCAGGTAAGTATCAACCAGCGGCGGAAAATTGGTTACCGCCTTGAGCAGCGGTATCATTGCAATAAAGGCGAGCCCGAATACGATACCGCTGCCGACACTGATTTTCGCACTCCGGATCGAATAGGTATAGGCTAACTCCGGCTTTTCCTCCCCTAATTTTTTCCCTATCATGATCGAGGTCGCGCTGGATATCCCCATACCGAATACCGTCAGTACCTTCTCGACGCTGGAGGCCATATTGGTCGCGGCGACGATGCTGGTATCCATCCGTCCGTAAATCATAGTAAAAACTGAAGTACCCACGCCCCACAAGCCTTCATTTAGTATCACCGGAAAGACAATTTTAAAATACTTTTTGATATAGCCGCCCGTCCAGCCGAACAGGCTTTTTATGCCAACCGAAAAAATATTATCCCCCTTCAGCAGGATAACCGACAAAACAACAAATTCAAAAATACGCGCTATCGCGGTCGCGATCGCCGCGCCCTCCACGCCTAAATTTGGAAATGGCCCAACGCCAAAAATCAGCAGATAATTGAGCACCGAATTGATACCAAGCGAAATACCGCTGATCACAAGCGGCATCACAGGCCGTTCAACCGTTCTAAGGGCTGTATAGTAGGCAAAACAAACGGCATTGAGCAGGTAGGTCAAGCCCACGATTTTTAAATAATCGGCTCCGGCCGCGATGACCTCCGGATCATTGGTATAAATACGCATGGCAAGTTCCGGGTACGCCACCGCAAGCACCGTAAAAGCAATCGAAACGCCCGCGCACAGCATCAGGGACAACCCCAGTGTTTTATAGATCGTATCCATTTTCCGCGCGCCCCACATCTGCGCAATGATGATCGACGAGCCGTTGCATATTCCAAACACAAACAGATATAATAAAAAGAAGATTTGGTTTGCAATACCGACTGATGAAACGGCAACTGTCCCTACATTTCCCAGCATGATCGTATCAATGAAGTTCAGCATGCTGGAAATCAGGTTGGTCAGCGCTATCGGAATCGTCAGCGATAGAAGCTGACGGTAATATTCTTTATCTTTTAAATAACTCATACGCACCCCTTATTGACATGGACAATGGTATTATATTATAATAGATAAAATACTATATTGTAAAGGAATTTTTTAAATTTTGTCTGAATTGATGCATTTTTGCCGGATTTGATTCCCTAAAATGTATCTTTAGAAAGGAGCTAACGCGAAAGTTTCTTCCACGTTGACATAATTTAATTGCCCGTGCGAAATTTTCCGTGGCAAAGCCTCGGAAACGCACATGGC
>ERZ773194.2833-NODE-2833-length-15729-cov-22.946918_pt1 | contig 15729 bp, 15 predicted proteins | sample MGYA00511240_ERZ773194 | MGnify/ENA primary metagenome ERZ773194 (study PRJEB29015, sample SAMEA2737774) | human gut metagenome | biome: human gut; feature: human-associated habitat; material: faeces | place: China | collected 2012 ... | reverse complement strand
CATTAACCTGAGCAGGCACTTGTCTTAAGTTGACATTAGGTTGACCACATTGGTGCCTGACCCCAATGGTGTTTCATTCCTTCTATCTTTTTTGTTTAGTCTCCAACTACTGCCTCCCATCAGGGAGACCGATACAAAGCAGATAGATGGACATATTCAGCAGGCCATCGAATTTTTAAACCAGCATATTGATGAACCGCTCCAAATTCGTGACCTGGCAAAAGTATCAGGTTATTCACCCTCCCGTTTCAAAATACGCTTTCGTGAAGAGGTCGGCATTACCCCGGCAGAATATATTAACCTGCAAAAAATCTCCTATGCAAAAAAAATGCTCTCCAACGGTAAAAGCAATATCACTGATTTAGCATATACGCTAGGTTTTTCCTCCAGCAATTATTTCAGTTCCGTTTTTTAAAAGTATACAAACTGTACTCCTCGTGAATATCAGAAAAAGCATCATTGAATAACACTGCACTTTCGGAATAAGAAAAGAACCAGAAATAACCTACACGCACCATATCAACCTCCGGCTCACAGATGTCCAGTACGAGATCATATCAGAAAATGCAAAAGCCGCCGGTCTGTCGCTCTCTGAATACATACGCCGTCAGTTAATAAGGGGAAAAGTCATTGCAAAATATGAACTTGTGGCAGATATGCCGGAACCAAAGAAATTTATTTCAGAATTTGGGAAGATCGGCAATAATCTTAATCAGATTGCCTGCCATTTCAATAGCGGAGGCATCCATTCTCAGGAAATGCGGAAAGCAATCGGCCAAAACCTTTCTGAAATTTTTAAGATGAAGAAAGAAGTCCTGAAAATGGCAGGGGATTTTCAATCACCGGATGGTTGTATGTGCTGCGGAGTTTGAATTTGATTTAAAGCAGAAACAAAGCCAGCAATGCATCGCATTTTACGATGAACTGCTGGCTTTTTATATCTCTGTTTCCTTCTAAAGTAGTACTTTCACTTTCTTTACATTTCAGGAGAAATAATATACTTTCCTTTTGCTCTTGCCTCCGGATTAGCAAGTATCTCTTCCAGTTTCTCTAATCCACATACCTGAGCGACCATACTGCTTACATCCAACCGACCGGAATCAATCAGATCCAGTGCTCTCTTCTGCGTCAATGGGTTAATGTAAGATGCCTTCAATTCCAATTCTTTTTGAAAGATTTCAAATGGCTTTATTGCAATTTCTTCCTCCGGTTTTGTCAGACCAAACATCATAACGACCGCTTTCGGACCCGCGATTTCAATTGCCTGCGCAATCGTAGCCGGTCTTCCGACACATTCAATCACTGTGTTCACCCATGTCATTCCATGTTCTTTCAATTTCGCTTTTACATTCTCATGAATCGGATCAATGCAAATATCTGCTCCCAATTCTTTTCCGACTTCTCTCTTGCTTTCAATTGGTTCTAACAGCGCAACCTTTGCCGCACCGGCAAGTCTGGCAAGCTGCAGCATCAGCAGACCAATCATTCCACCGCCGATAACAACAACCTGATGTCCCGGTCGAATACTACATAAATCTATTCCATGCAGGCAGCATGCTACCGGTTCCGTCATTGCCCCCTGTTCAAATGTTGTATTCGTTCCCAGTTTATAAACCTGGCTTTCATTTACCACACAATATTCTGCAAATCCACCGTTTACTGTTGTACCATAGCCTATCATATGTTCACAGAAATGGACCTCTCCACTCCTGCATGGTTCACATGTTCCACAGTAGCAATTCGGATCGATACACACTCTGTCACCCGGCTGGTATCCGGTCACCTCGCTGCCGACTTCCGCTATGACTCCGGCAAACTCGTGTCCAAGTATTGTTGGAGGCGTTACTTCCGCCGCCCCCTTGTCACCATCATATATATGCACATCTGTTCCGCAGACACCACATGCTTTTACCTGAATCACAATATCATGTGCTCCAGCTTTTGGCATCGGATAATCCTCAATCCGCAAATCATGTTTCCCATAAAACACTGCACTCTTCATTACCAATCTTCCTTTCTGCCATTATGCTTCTTACAATCTTTTCCGATTCTGCTCATCTGTTTATTCATTGATCGTTTAGCGAAGTTCCGGCCAGTATCCTTTATTTGCCTCAATCAGATCATCTAAAATCTGTTTTGCAACACCCGCACTTGGCACTGTCTTAGACAACGTCAATGCCTGCCACAATTTCTGATAGCTTCCTTCTGCCCATGCCTCTACTACCAGTTTTTCAACACTTACCTGCTGTTCCATGAGTCCTTTCTGGAATCTTGGGATTCTTCCCTGATTGATCTTTTCAAATCCGTCTTTTCCTACGATACACGGAATCTCAACCATTGCTTCTGGATCAAAATTTTCGATTGCGCCTTCATTTGGCACGATTAGAAGCATTTTTTCTTTCGTATTAAATGCCAATGCACAGGCAAGATCCACGATATAAGATGCATGATCGTCTGCTTCAAATCCGCAGTCCTTTGCTGTTCCTTTTTCAATGATATCTCTTGCAGCAGAAAATACTTTCTTTTCTCTTCCATCCATAACCATATTAGCTCTTGTATAATTCGCATCTGTATGTTCTACAACATAATCTGAATAGAGGTAATATTTCAAATATGTATTTGGAAGTGTTTCCGGATCAACGGCATAAACGTCTTTTACTTTCTGGAATGTTTCATGCCAGCTCTGGTCAATATGCACATCTGTCTCAATTGTAATGTCATAACCATTTTCTTTTACATAATCCTTTAATTCCTGAATTCTCTCATTTCCCTCTTTATCTTTGACAGATGTCCACCATCCGAAATGGTTTAATCCAAAATAACTGATATCCAGATCTTTTTCAGAAATATTGAGAATCTTTGCCATACGAAGCATAATTCCAAGTGGCATATCGCAGATATTAATAATTCTGGAATTTGGACGAAGTTTTCTAGTTGCCTCAGCTACGATTGCTGCCGGATTGGAATAATTCAGCATCCATGCATTCGGACTGTATGTTTCCATGTAATCAAGGATTTCCAAAATTCCTCCGATTGAACGCATTCCATAAGCAATTCCTCCTGGTCCGCATGTCTCTTGACCGACAACACCATACTTCATTGGAATCTTCTCATCTTTTTCGCGCATTGCATATTTTCCCACACGGATATGTGCCATAACAAAGTCCACATCTGTAAACGCCTCTTTCGGATCTACTGTATAATGAAATTCAATTTCTGGTGCGCGCTCTGCGAGGAGAATCTCACATGCCTTCGCGATTGTTTCCTGACGTTCCTTGTCATTGTCATAGAAACACAGCTTTCTGATTGGAAATCTCTCCTGATTATCTAAGAGCATCATAACGATTCCCGGTGTAAATGTGCTTCCTCCACCTGCTACTGTAATTGAAAATTTTTTCATGATCATTTCTTCCTTTCTTCCCTTGCTATTTTCAGCTTCTTTATAATGATTTTTATTTCTCGTAACGTATAACTTCCGTCTTTCCGGCTGTTGTGAATCCCTCAGTTATGTTAATATGAGAAAACTCATCACTATTTGTAATAATAATCGGTGTATACAATGGCTTTTCCGGATTCTTCCACAATTCCTCTGATACATTACACAGGGGAGTTCCGACTTCTACACGGTCACCTTGCTTCACCTTCACATCAAATCCCTTACCGTCAAGCTTCACGGTCTCTAATCCAATATGGATTAAAAGCTCCGCCCCATCGTCTGTTTCAATAGCGATGGCATGCTTTGTCGGCGCAATAAGACAAATTGTTCCTGCTGCCGGTGCAGAAATATTACCATCGCTCGGAATGATTGCTATCCCTTCTCCCAGCTTCTTGCCGGCAAATGTCTCATCCGGCACATCCTCCAGGGCTATCGTTTTTCCATTCTGCATTGCATAGATAACAGAACCTGCTGTTCCCTCTGCTCCACTCACATTTTCTCCGGAGTCTTCTGCAAGACACTGCTCGAATTCTTCTCTGACTTTCGGAACTTTCAATCCGACAATCACCTGAATCGCTGTTCCGTTGACACTTAATCCATGTGCTCCGATTCGTTTAAAGTCTGCCTCCGGGCGAACCTTTACTGCATCTTTCACATTTACTCTGAGTCTTGTTGCACAATTTGTAACATCCACTATATTTTCTTTTCCTCCAAGATAGTCCAGAATCTGTGCTGCATAGGAAAGTGTATTTTTTTCTGCCTGTTTCTCTTTATAATCTTTCTTTGTATAGAGCTTCGTTTCTTCTGCCTCATCCTCTCTTCCCGGTGTCTTGAAATTGAATTTCTTAATCAAAAACCGGAACACAAGGAACCAGATAAGCGTAAATGCTAATCCAACAAGAATCTGTATCACATAGGTCATCCAATGATTCTGCCAACATGGAATCCAATCCTGTGCCCCCCAGGCAATCAGCCCGTTGGCAAATGCCCCTCGAACTCCTGCGATATACATCGCCATATTCAGACAGGCACATAAGATTGCATGAACAAGGAATAACACCGGTGCAATAAATAAGAACGTAAACTCAATCGGCTCTGTGATTCCGGTTAACATCGCTGTTAACGCAGCCGGAATCATCAATGCAAGTACTTGTTTTCTCTTTTCTTTCTTTGCAGTTGTATAAAACGCCAATGTAATTCCCATCGGTGCAAACACCTTCGGAGTTCCATATAAATGGAATGCTCCTGCCGGAAATAATTCTCTCAACGGCTTTGTACTCTGTGCAAATTCACTCAGATGCAGATTCCAATATGCCTCGATTCCTCCCGGCACAACCGCTGAATCCAACGCAAACGGTGCATAGATAAAGTGATGCAAACCTGTCGGAAGCAGAATCTTCTCACTAAACGCATACAGTCCTACTCCAATTGTCCCGCTCGACTTAAAGAAATCCTGTAAAAATAGCATTGCCTCCTGAATTTTCGGCCATCCCAACGCAAACAAAAATGCCATTGGAATCATCACGAAGAACCCAATCATAACTACAAAACTAGACCCCGAAAAAATCCCCAGCCACTCCGGTAATTCCGTATCGAAGTACTTATTATGAATCCAGACAACAACACCAGATATAATTAGTGCTCCCAGCATTCCGGTATCCAAAGTCTTAATTCCACACACATTCGCAAGTCCGCTTGTTCCTCCAACCTCTGCCGCAAAATCCACGCCAAAATTTGTTCCCCAGAATTTTAAAATTGCTGACAGGAAGTAATTGAATGTTACATAAATTGTAAATGCTTCCAACACACATCTCGCATTTTGTTTTTTCGCAAGTCCGATCGGAAGACCGATTGCAAACAATAGCGGCATCTGCCGGAATACCATCCACGCACCTTCCTGTATCATATACCAAATCTTATACCAGATTCCCTCTTCTGCCGCGAGTGCTCCGAAAATCGACTGGTTCATGAACAAAGTCGATAATCCAACCATGATTCCCGCAAATGAGAACAACAGTACCGGGGTAAACATTGCCCCACCGAACCGCTGAACTTTCTGCATAACTCCTTTCATGCCTTCTCCTCCATTTCCTTTTTTACTATTTTTAAAGCGCCTTAACTTGATTCCATCATATTCGCAAATTCATTGTTTTGCAATGGTTTAGCCTGATTCAAGGAAGATGTACAACTTCATTTCTTTTGCACACTTTTTGTACTTATGTGCATAATAATAAAAAAAAATATCTAAAAAGTACGATATATCAAAAGTACTTGTTAGATATTTTTATATTTCTCTGTACATAAATGTTCATCCTAAGCATCACGTCCACTATTCTCAACACTCTGTACGATATTCTTTTTTCTTTTCCTCCTGCTTTTTCATATATACAAGATAGCGAATGCACAAAAGCTCAGCAACATTAAAGTACGGACTGATTGTCTCAAACGTCACTCCCGCTTTTGTCATCAGAACATCTGTTGGAATATACAGGTTTTTACTGCAAAGTCGTGCAAGAGTATTGTCACTTAACCTCGTAATCGACAGTGTATAGACACCTCGCGCTTTTAGTTTTTTTGCCGCCTGAACCGCCAATTCATTTTCTCCTGACAAGGATATCATTATCACCATATCTTCCTCGCTCAGGTCTTCAATGGTCATCATAAGCTCTGTCTTCCCATAAAGTGTCACAAAAAACCGCTTTACATTCATAAACATTCTCTTGATCATCTGCGTCACAGCATGCTGGGTTTCTCCTGTTCCATATGCAAACAAGCGTTTCGCATGATAGATATGGCTACATACTTCCTCCAAGTCTGTCTCTTTTATCATTTGTATACATTTCATATAATTATCACAGACATTTTCCAGCAGCACATCCGTTTTCACCTGCTCCTGTTCCCACTCCATCTTTAGATGAACTTTAAATTCACGGAAACCTGTAAATCCCAGTTTCTGCGTAAATCTGGAGATTGTCGTTCTGGAAATGCAGCACTTTTGCGCCAGATCTTCAATCGCAATTTCGCAGCACTCTCGCTTATTTAATTGAATATACTGCCAGATTAATATATCATTCTCGTTCAATCTGCTGTATTCTGCGTTTATCATCTCTTCTAAGTACATCCTCTTCACCATCCTTCTGTACTATATCTGGTCTCGGAAACATTTTGACACTCCCCACAACTAAAGCAGGGGGATTCTTGTTTCTACCACTACTGCATTGGCTTATACCATATGGTATTGCAACGTCTTACACAGTGTCCACAAGCTAGATTATACTGTTCCCGTATGTCCTACGGTGCAGTTTTCATGTACTATGTTGACTGCATTTGCAGTCCTTTATTCAATATGTTAATACTTGCGTTGGTGTCTCTATCATGTTTTGTTTGGCATTTCGGACACTCCCAATTACGAATTGCGAGATTCTTTACCAGTGGATTTTTATATCCACAGCAGGAACATGTCTGGCTACTTGGATACATAGTTGGTATCTTTACAATGTCGTTCCCATACCATGTTGCCTTGTAGGACAACATATCAAAGAACTTAGTCCATGACGCAGAGCCTATGTGCTGTGCTAATTTGTGATTACGCATCATATTTTTTACATTCAAATCTTCTATGCAGATTGTTTGGTTTTCACGAATCAGCATAGTAGACTGTTTCTGTAAAAAATCATTTCTCTGATTTGTAATCTTTTCATGGACTAAAGCAACTTTTATACGCTGTTTATTTCGATTACTTGAACCTTTTTCTTTACGTGACAGTTTACGCTGTTCACGAATGAGTTTACGCATTGATTTTTCAAGATATTTGGGGTTAGATACTGTATTTTCATTGCTGTCAGAGTAAAACTCTTTAATTCCTACATCAATGCCGATAGAGCCACCTTGATTAAGCATTGGCTGTGGTTCAAAGTCCACGTTTAAAACTGCAAAGTATTTACCTGTAGGTGTATGCTCAATGGTTACATTGTTGATTTTACCTACTTCCATAGATTGTCGCACTTTGACATATCCCAATTTCGGAAGTTTGATATACTTTCCAACAATACGGATATTATCTCCTTGGTTTATTGTTCTGTAGGATTGATGCCGATTATGTTTGCTCTTGAACTGTGGATGCCTTATTAGTCTGCAACACCCTAAAGTCTGATTGATGATAGTTTGCTGTTCCTTATTCGGATAGATTCTAAATTTAACACCTTTTTGCATTATCCCAATTTATCCTTTTGTCTTTGCGATGTTTTCTGATTTTCGATATATTGCTTGATTACATCAAGCGGAGCACCACCAACAGTTGATACAAAATAGCTGTTTGTCCACAGTGATGGCATTCTTGTTTTCAATGACGGATATTCACTTCTCAAAACTTTGGAAGTATATCCTTTTAATGATTTAACTGCTTTGTGAATACCAAACTGAGGGTCTACTTCCATGAGTATGTGTACATGGTCCGGCATGATTTCCATTTCCATGATGTCTACAGAAATATTTGCAGCATATTCAAGAAGCAATTCCTTCAATCGGGTATCTATTCCGTTTGTTAAAATTTTACGTCTATATTTAGGACACCATACAACGTGGTATTTGCAAGAATAGACTACGTTATTATTGGATTTATATGTAATATTCATAGTTGTATTATGTCATATTTATATATCTAATACAAGCTAATTCTGTTCCATCTAAAAGGCAAAATTGATTCTACCTCTAGCAGCATTTCTCTTTGTTGTTTTGTTACATTAAAGTTTGCACGACCAACATTTTTTTGCAGTTTATCAATTGTAATCATCCATTCGATTTTTGCTTTTTTCCCTCCTGCTTTCTTTATTTCAGACGGAAGTGTAAATACCTTTTCAAAATATGATGACCAATTAGGACCATTTGTAATAATACTACTCAAATCCGCCATACTAAAAAATTCTTCGACTTCCAAAGTTTCATTTGTATCAAGTAAATGCTTTGTTTTAGCTGAATCAGCAGCAAGATATACTTTTTTGGGAACTTCCTGAATCCAATTGGCTGTTTTTTCTTTTAAGGTCGAAACTATAAATGTTCGTGCACTTTTTTCTGCCTCTGTCATAATTCTAATACAATCTTCATTATGGGATTTATCATGATCTTCCCAGTATTTGGAATATCCATCTGGAATGAATTGCTCATGAGCATTATGTATAGCCCGTTCAAGATTTCTCCAATAATCTTTCGGTCCATTTCCACCATAACTTGAACGCAATTCCTGCTTGTCATCACTTGTTAAATTTCGAAAATAATCTTGCAATGGTTCTAGATAATAATGAGTTTCTTCAATAAATTCATCAATATTTTTCTTTGGATCATATCCATTCTTTATCAGCTCTATTGCAACATCATTAAACAATCTAATAAAACCACCGATAGCATTATTAAATAAAACTATTCCATCCTGTTTTGGATTCTTTTCCCATTCTTCAGGCAACAACTCTTTTATATACTTGAAACATCCAAATAAATATTTTTCTAATAACAGCAAAGTCTTATCGTTATTATCACTATCAAAAATACCCAATTCCTGTGGTGATTTATCTTTATTGAACTTTGTTAAAAATGTAGTATCTTTTATTGCTGAACAAATCATTTCAAGCGTTATACATCGAAAGTCATCTGATTGATCTTCACCTATTATTACTCGATTTGCCAACGGAGATCCAGAGTTATCACCTAAATCTTGAGCAACCCTTGATCTTAATGCCTCTCTACGTTCTATTGGATTATCAGAAACCCATAACAAGTCTGCATTCAACGTATTTCTAAGATTTTTTGATACAGCTTTTTGATTTTCATTAATTTCCATAAAAAGCTTTACTTGTTGCTTTTGATCCATATTTTCAAAGGCAACTACGGGAATACTATTTGTCTTGGCATACTTTGAATCAGAATAACCATATAATCTATGTTGTCCATCAATAATATATGCTGATCGATATACATTAGGCAAATGAAGAATTCCTAATTTTGTAACATCATCTGCACCTTGTTTATCAGCCAAATCAAATTGTAACGGCCTTTTATTTTTTGTATCTATACTAATAAGCAATGAATTTGGGAAAAATCCTTTATTCTCAATAAAATCATGAACAGATTTTAATCGAGACTTCTTAATAATTCTCTGATATGTCGGCATCATACCTTCATTTGCTTCACTACGGTGCAGAACATAGCCAATTTTCAGAAGAATTTCTGGTTGAATACTAAATGCATAATATGTATAGCCACCCATTTTCCCCTGAATTGCCGGAATTCGATTATCCATTCCTTTAATCTTATTATTTGCAAACAGAGCTCCCAGCAACTGATATCTTGAGCATCTACCAAGGTGCTTTGCAAGTTCCTCATAATACTTAATTACTTTTTCATCAAAATAAGCGATACCGAATTCGTCCATTAAATCTTTATCTGATTTACCAACAATATAATTCTGGGTTGCAAAAATAAATTTTATATTATGATTCGGGAATTCTTTTGATATCTCATTGCGGACTCCTTGCATATAACCTTTTATTGCTTCCAGCTCAGTTTTCCATGCCTTCTCTTTAGGTTTTTCAGCCATTTACACTCAACGACAAGAACAGTTTCTTCATCAGCAGCAAACACATCTATCTGCTTTTTATGATTTTGGGTTTTAATGGAGTATTCGATTTCAAAATGAGCATCACGATTTAAGCGAGCAAAACCCATTTGAGCAAAAAGAACCCAAAGGCGATTTTCAAAATTAACACTCTCTGACTTATCTCTACGCACTTTTACCTTATCAGGATTTTTTGTGTCTTTAAAAAAATACCATCCTTCTGTTTTTTCCTTTTCTAAAGCAACTCTCCACGTTGTCTTTTCTGTATAAGTTTTTTTCCTTTCTCGCATAGCAATCGGAACCTCTGCTTGCGATAAAATTTTATCCCAATCCGTCATAGCTGATCTCCTTAGTAATTGCAGATGATTAATTCTTTTCCACGACGTCCAGTTACTTTTGCATTTATGCATCGTCGAACATCTACTTCAATAATATTATAATTAGAATATAGTTCTCTTATTTCGTTACACTCAGAATTTGTTTGAATAAAATTAATTCCTCTTCTATTTAAGTCATCACAAATCTCCTTTAATTCATGCTGTTCTGCAATTCCAAAAGGAGAAGAGTCGTACCTCAAAAAAGAAGCTTTATTCATTGGATAATACGGTGGATCTAAAAAAACAAAATCTTGCTGAGTAATAGTTTCAAGAGCCTCTCGGTAATTGCCATTCATAAAAATAATATTTGAATTATTTATATACTCACTAATTTCTAAAATTCCTTTCTCATTTACAATTTGAATACTGGAATTTCTACCCATAGGAGTGTTGAAAAATCCTTTTTTATTTACTCTGTATAATCCGTTATAACAAGTCCTATTCAAATAAATTGTTCTAGCTGCCTTAGCAAGATTTGAAAGTGATTGAAACTTAATTTGATCTCTATCAATCCCTCTAATTTGATAATAAAATTCACTGCAATGCTTATTATCATATTCTTTTAGAAGCTCAATAAGTTCATTTGGCTGCTCTTTTATTACTTTATAAACATTAATTAATTCCGTATTTGCATCATTTACTATTGCCTTTTGTGGTTGCAACTCCAAAAGAACTGCACCTGCACCAAGAAACGGTTCATAGTATGTTTTAAATGTTTGAGGAACAAGCGGAATGATATCTGGTAGAAGTTGTCGCTTGCCACCTGCCCATTTTAAAATCGGCGATATCTTATTCATTGTATTTTTCCTCGATATAAAACTCCTGTTGTTCAAACCATTTATACCAACTTAACAAAGTTCTTGCACGTCGTTGTTTTGTGGCCGATTCAGTAATTCCATATGTTCCTTCTATTAAAATTTGAATAATCTTATTCTGTTCTGTTCTCTCTTTTCCTTTACACAAATGATATGTATCGCAAATAAATTGATTTTCAAGAATTGCTAGTAAAAAAACTTTCTTTCTAAAAGGCTCATCAAGTAATTGAATTGCTTTACCACGATTTGTTAAATAGGTATTTTTACTCCTTTTTTCTGCTAATCCAATAAAACATATCGCATTTAAATAATATGCTCCTTGTCTATCTGAGATTCCATATTTTTCAGCAAAGGTATACCTATTTAGCCCCTCTGCCGATAAATCGACAAATACCTGATACACAAATTCCAAATTATCAGCTTGTGGGAACGAAACAACGTAATCCATATCTATTCCTCTCTAACGCTTTATTTTTCTTCATTTGGAATAATTTCAATAATATCATCTATTCCACATCCTAAAACAGCACAAATCTTTGCAAGAATCTCAACACGCACATCTTCATTCTTTCCCAATTTTGCCATGGCATTAGTACTAATTTTTGCAGCACGAATCAGTTCTGTTTTCATCATTTTACGTTCTTCTAATATTTTCCAGAGTTTATCATAATTAACTTGCATAATTTGTCTCCTGCTCCCAAATAATCCAGTCAAAATATTATTTCAATATTTTTATTAATCATACCACAAACAATTGCATATTTCAAATTGCAATATTCAACTTCAATAATTTTTAATCCGTCATTACAACTACAAAATACAATTCATACATATACTGATTTTTACTCCTTTTTTGAAACAAAAACAACTTATTGCTTAAGCATATCACATTATAATGAAATATCCGTTTTCAACTCCATTAACACAGTACTGTTTTTCGGCCGATATACAACATCTTTTCAACAAAAAAAGACATAAGTTTTCCCTACGTCTTAACTATCGATTCAATTTTCAAAAAGTATAAAATAAATAAGGTACAAATTGTATATTTTCATCCAAGATTCTATATAAAATCAAGGCTTTTTCTCCGTCCATCAAACACTTCTATGACACAAAAATAAAATTTTTATCATTGTTTTGTTTCTCCTTAATTGCTCAGAAATGCTCTGCCTTGCAATGGATTCTGTGTGGAGAATATTCAAAAATTACAGATTGTAACAAAATTTAGCATGTAATTTCGTAAAATTGATAACAAAACGAAAAGAGTTCCTACTAAGAATTATTTACTAAATTTTACAAAAAAAGAAGAACCCGACGCATCAGGTTCCCCCCAGGTGTAATCCGAAGACATCCACCGCAATTCTTATTTATAATATACTACTTTTGCACAAAATATGCAAGAATTTTATGAGCTACTAATAAATTTTTGTAATGCATTCATATTGGGTCTATGTTGTGTACCAACCACTTGATTATAGATGTTAATTGGTAGTTCATTTCTCAAATACTCCGTTTGCTGTTGATATGAAGTAATAAACTGCTTACAAGCAGTTTTTGTCTCTCCCATCTTTCTAAGAAAATATGTAATCATAATAACGTATGCATCCATATACTTAAAATCAAGATTTGAAATGCCTACTTCACTTTCCAATAATGTAATGAGACGCTGATCAATTTTACCAGTCTTAAATCTAGTATCAAATATCACATTATTATGCGCGATTGCATTGCGCAAGTCTTTTATTGTAAATATAAAAAACTGCGTATTCATACCATCAGAATCAAGATTCGTTGGTAACTTCATAATTTTGGAAACATAAAGCTTAACATCCGTACAAGCACAATCATATAGTGTTCCAAACTCCCCCAATGCTAAGGTTTCAAAAATGGCCCAAATCGGAATCGTAATATCATTATTAAAGAAATGTGCCACAACGCTTTTCTTATTATAATCACGTACTAGAGCAGCATTTATTTTCCCTTTCAAATTCATTCTCTTAGTGTATTCTCTTTTATAAGCGCCACTCCCAGGAGTATGATTTCTATAGGATGTAAGTGATTTATTATAGATTATATCAAAATTTTCTGATTTGCTATTTGCAAGCAATGCCTCGATAACATAACTCTTTAATGCATTTTCAATAAACATTACTTTAGGATATAGGATTGATTTTAATTGCATATCATATTTGTTTAATGCAATCACCTCATCAAGAGAACTAAAATTTATACGATTAGTATCTTCACGAACAAATCTATACCCCTTAAACCCATGATAATAACCCATATTACGTAAAGCCTGTGTTTGTGAACTCTTAACATTGATATGATGTGTATTTCTTAAATATTTCATCAATTGGTAGATTGATAACATATATTTCCTTCTTTCACAGTTAATTATAAATATTATATCACCAAGCACTTGCTTTTTCCATAAAAATAACGTCCACATAATATAACAAAAAAGAGGTAAGATTTATCTCACACCTTTACTATTCTAACTATCCCGATCTGATCTTCCAAAGGTATAAATAAGGTGTAAATTGTTCGTCTCCATCTCAGAAATCCTACAAATCCAAGGCTTTCACCACATATATTAAACATTGCCGTGGCAAATAAATAATACTTTAATCATCTTTTTATATCTCCATTTAAGTCTTGTATTTCTTCTCAAACGCTTGATATTTCAGGGTTTTCCGACTTTTGAGTTTTCCTTTCTTTTCAAGGTATCTTCTCAAATCTTCTCGTATTTTCTTGTGTTTTTCCCTGCAATCTTGGTAAATCCGTTGGTAAAGCAAACGTCCTTACCAACGGGCTTTTTTAACTATTCGCTATCCGATATACTTCTTCCTTTGCATCATCAAAATTCACATGGGTGTAAGTGTTCAAGGTTACACTGATGTCTGCGTGACCCATGATATACTGCAAGGTTTTCGGATTCATCCCGGATTTTGCCATATTAGAGCAAAAGGTGTGCCTGCATACATGTGGCGTAACCTTTGGCATTTGCACTCTATAAATACTATTATACTTCTCGCAAATATGCTGAAAGTATTTTTCCCAGTGCAAGGCTACCATAGGCATATCGTTTTTATCCAAATATAAGAAGCCACATTTACCTCCTACAATAGGTTCAACCCTCGGTTTCTTTCTACTGGAAATAATACGTTGAAAGCACTTATAAACTTCATCTGTCATAGGGATTTCTCTTGTGCCACAAGAAGTCTTTGTATCTTCAATTACATACTCCATATTCCGTTTTCTTTGTAACTGATGATTGACACTAATTTTTCTATTCTGCATATCCAAATCTGATAATGTCAATCCCACAAACTCTGAAATACGAAGCCCTGTTTTGAATAAGATAAAAATCCCCTCATAATATCTGCAAAAGTGCTTATCATTTGCCACAAATTCAAGAAATGCTCGTTCTTGCTTTCTTGTAATTGCTTCTCTTGTTACGCTGTCGTTTACAACAACCGTAGCAAGCTGAAATTCAAACGGATTTTTGCGTATCAAATCATCATCTACCGCCATTTGAAAAGCTGGTCTTACAACACCTCTGATAGAATGAATAGAGCTATACCCGCGCCCGTCCTGCTGTAACTTTATCAGCCAACATTTTGCGTCGGACAGTTTCACTTTATCTATCCGCTTTTTACCAAAGTCCTCTTTCTTAATAATATTGAGAACAAAATTGTAATTTGCTTCTGTGTTATGCCGTACTCCCGTTTTTTGTAAAAGATATTTCTTTACCAGTTCTAAAACGGTCATTTCCCCACCACGCGGGACGATTTCATCATCAATCGCTTTCATTATCTGCTTTTCCTTTTCCCTTAATGAAAGGTCGTCGCGCTTTCCCTGTGGTGTCTTATCTGTCTTTTCTAATTTCCAACTATAAACAAACTGCGGTTTACCTGTTGTATCAATATATTTGAACGCATATCGTCCGTCCCGGCGTTGGCTCTCTCCATTGCGAAGAATACGATTTTTGCTATCTCGTCTTTTTCCGCTCATGTCTATGCTCCTTTCGTACAAAAAGAGCCTCGCCACGATATATTAAATTATATCATAAGCAAAGCCCTTTTTCTATCCTTTTATCAAGCAGCACTCAAAGCGGAAAGACTATATAGCCTATCCGATATGGCTACTGATTATCCTATATTTGTTAAATTGCTGTCAGGTCATTCAGAAAATCTTCAAATCGTTTCCTTTTGATAAGAAACTTCACTCCATTTTGAATAATAAAACCGGAGTCCAAATTATCTGAAACAAGTTTTCTTAATTTCTTTTCTCCAATATTAAAATAAATTACTGCTTCATCAATCGTTAAACAAAACTTATTTTGTATCTGTACCTGTGTTTCATTATTCATTTATTCTCTCCCCTTTCTTGAACTATAAAACTATTGTAAAATTATAAAGGCTCATCAGACGGTTTTAGCAAACCTCACAAGAATTTCACTTCCGCATGGTTCTCATGCAGCTCTACCCG
>ERZ773194.2826-NODE-2826-length-15765-cov-9.924443_pt1 | contig 15765 bp, 10 predicted proteins | sample MGYA00511240_ERZ773194 | MGnify/ENA primary metagenome ERZ773194 (study PRJEB29015, sample SAMEA2737774) | human gut metagenome | biome: human gut; feature: human-associated habitat; material: faeces | place: China | collected 2012 ... | reverse complement strand
CTAATAAGTTTTGAATAATCAATGCACTACAAGTTTTTTTTTGATTTTATGCTTCCCCCTTGATGTTGGGCAGCGGCGGGAGGGGCTGTTCGTCCGGCATGCGAATGGGGCCAAAAGCGCGTTCATATTTGCCTATGTTCTCTTCGAGCGCGCGCAGCAGGCGTTTGGCATGTTCGGGCGCCAGCACGATGCGCGACTGCACTCCGGCTTTGGGCATCCCCGGCATCACCCGCACAAAATCCACGATAAACTCCGAGCTGGAGTGGGTGATAATGGCAAGATTGGCATACGTGCCTTGCGCTACTTCCTCTTTCAGTTCAATCTGCAATTGTCCGTTATTATTCTCCTGATTTTCCATAATTGTTTATACATCATTATTATTTATATAGATAGGGGCAAATATACTTCTTTTCATCGGGAACACACAACATACTCCGGTGTAAAAAAAGCCATCGCCCCCATAAAGCACAAAAAAAGTTCCGCCCCTGCAAGCCGGCCGGCCTGCAAGGGCGAAATCTTTACACAGCCGCAGTGCCGTCCACCGCCAGCCGCCTGTCGCAATTCTCCCGCATGCAGCGGCAAGTCAACGCTTTCGCCAGCTCCGCTTTCAGCGAGAAGATTTCGGTGTGCATCTCCTTCACGCGTGCACTCAGCCCGAAGTAGTCCTGCAACACCTTCTCCAGCTGCCCGACGAGGAATCCGTACTGTTCCCTCACCAGCTCGCTGAACTCTTTCATCTTCTCCACTTTCTTCTTGCTCCGTTTGGAGAGGAACGGGAGGAACGCCAGCAGGCATTCCAGCATTTTTTCAATAATCGCTTTCATCTTTCACTCCTTTCTTTTTGTTCATACCACAGATACAGATCATCCCAACGGGTCCTGTTCCTCGCCGCCGCCCGGCACGCTGCCGCCTGCATCTTCCTCTTCTTTCTGCCCGTTCAGGTAGGTTTGCAGATCCACGAACTCCATTGCGTCTTCGGCGCGTGTAGAGGCCAAATCGGGGCGCACGCCGGTCGAAGGGCGGAAGTTGATGCGCACTGTCCGTATCTTCTTTGCCGTACAGTCCTTCTCCGTTTCCGAGCCCTCGGTACGCGCCGAGAGGCTGAACACCCCGAAATCGCGGATGTTCACCGAATGTCCGTTGTACAGGTTCTTGCGCATGCACTCCACGAAGTTGGCAATCACGCTGAGAATATCACCTTTGGAGAGCGAACTGTTCTCTTTCATCTGGTACGCAATCTTGTCGATGCCCACGCTCTGTCCCAAGGTGAGCAGTTGCGGATAATACTTCGCCGCTGCCGTTTGGTCCGCCACATTCTTACGCAATGCTTTTTTAAATACAATAGCCATACTCTTGTCTCCTTTTTACTTTTTTTTAAGTGAATATTGTCTTTGGTTTCTCCACCATCCCGGCTACCGGTTCTGCCGGATTGGTGAAACAAAGATAACACCGAGCGGAGGCAACACCGACCGCCGGGCGCCGCCGAACGTCGCCCATGTATCCGGATGTATTTATAAAGTCCTTAGATGCAAGAAGGGGCCATCCTCTTTCGGACAGCCCCCAAGCACAACTGATTGTCACAGATCACCACATCTGCTGCTACGAGACGGATGCACAAGCATCCGACCGCACATCGTTTATTCCAACTGGTTATTTCATTTATTAACGCCAAGTGACAGTTCCACAACTACCGAACCCCCCGGCACCAACTCCTGTATATCCTTTCATTCTTCCCAAAAATTTTTCTTTAGTATCTCCTTGCTTCAGAGTAATAGTTATATTGCCGCAGCGGCCTGCTTTCCCGCTGCCAATCCCGGCTCCAAATTGGGTTCCGGTCGAAGTTATCATTGCATTTTTAATGGTAATGTCTCCACACTGCGCTCCTCCACGCGAGCCAATACCTGCCGGTTCATCTTCATTCGCTTGTGCTATAACCGTACAATCTTCAATATTAATATGCCAACCACCGGCACCACTATATATCGTACCTATTCCACACCCTAGAGGCCCACCTATTGCCGTCAGTGTCCCGGAACCTACAATCTTAACGCTTCCACCTTTAGGATCTTCCCCCACTTGAATGCCCGAAGCACCATCACCAGTACTTTTCAAGGTGTTTTTATTTACTACCCTAACTGTAGGGTTACCTTTTTTAATAAGTAATGCTACCCCGGCAGACACATTTAAGCCATCAATATATATGGTTGGAGCGCCATTTTCAACGGTGATACTATTACCGGTAACTCCGGAACTTTGTGTAACATAGTAAGAGTCATTATCTCCAATTTTCAGAGAGCCTACCGATAAGTCCCAAGGTATATGTCCATCTTTGTTTTTCCACTTATTTACATCAAAAGCATATAGTGTTCCCTCAACCATACCGCCACCTACATTACACGTAATTCCATACTTTACTCCGCCTTTTTTGCAATTCACTTTCAGTTGCGTTTGTCTCGGCACAATGCAAGCCTTCCATGTCCGCGCATTCTCTCTATATGGCTTGATTGAGGAACTCCCCGTAACGGCACTTGTTTTCAGTGATTGATTGAGAATGGTTACATCCGTTACATCTTCATTGAATACAAAGACCACTTTTGCCATGCGGTGAGCAAACCGCAGCCTCAGTGCGCTATTGCTGATTGTTCCGTCGGCTACAAGGGCATCGCTCTTATAGTAATTATCACTGCTGCTTTGGTCGGCTTCCACAAAAGCGGTGGAATAGGCCCCGTCAGGCCGGTAAGGATAATAGGCTTTCACTTTCGAAGCAGAGTGCTCCCTGCAATAGATTTTTTCGCCTACCGCTACCAATGCCGAACCGCTTGCTGGGTATTTGTACAGCACGTTCTGATAGGCCGCACTGCCATCCACCGACACACCGATGTGACAGCCGGGGTTGAATTTCGTATCGAGCTCTCCGTCGCCTGCTCCGGTAAACGTGCTTCTGGACACCACGATGTCTACGGGGATATCCCCGTCGTCCTTGCCGGTGTCGTCCGGCAGGAACGGCTGCCCGTCGCGCGAACAGGCGGCAAGCAGCAGGAGTACGAAACAGAAACTGAAAAATCTAAAGATTGCGGTTTTCATACATGCGTCTTTTTTTATTGCAGGATTGCGTCAGAAGCGTCACCGAATTCCGATTCCCAAGGCGTAATATCGCTGCTTTCCACCACCAGTTCCAGTTTCTTCACAGTGATAGTTACGGTATAGCATTTGCCTGCCTTCAGTTCCTTTCCCGACAGGATTCTGGCGCTCAGATAGCTGTCGTTGCCCGATGCAATCGTCAGAAAGACATCCGCAGAAGCCGTTTGGGGAGGAACGATTGCCACGAAAGACTGTTGGGTATCAGTATTAGTAGTCTCCGTCTGGTTGGACAGGAGAAGGTCTACAACCTTGGCATCACCGGCAAGAGCCGCCACACCATTAGCCAGGCTGAACGTACCTTTGGCCTTCAGGCCCTTCAGCGTAGGCTCCATTGTGCCCAAGTCCTTCACAGAAATGTCGTCGGCCTTTAGCACAATAATAATTTTCGTCATGGAATGTGCAAACTGGAAATTCACATTGGGGCTGTTCTTGCTTCCGGCTGACGCATTTCCATCCTTGTCCTTATCCGCAAACAGGAAGTCGAACTTCACCTGTCCTGCAAGGCTCTGGTCGGCGGCTTCGAAAGCGATTGTCCCTTCTTTCTTCCCTCCTGCGCCGTCCGTAATATCGGCATCCGCCGTATACGGATAGTACGCCCTGAAAGTCACCTTAGCATCTGCCGGATTTTTGAAGCGGAAAGCGGTAGTCCCGCCGTCCCAAACAGTTGAGCTACGGGTGTATTTCAGGTTGACCGCGTTGTTGCTCTGCTCCACACCGTCTATCATCACCCCATCCATTTCATCATTCAGCGAGAAGATACCGATGGCATCGTCCTCCGCCCATTGGTTGTCCGCCATACGTGTCTGCACGCGTCCGTCCAGATTGGTGGTGAATACTGCCGCCACGCCGTTGGCGTTGTCTGTCGGCTCATTGTCGTTACTGCAAGCACCGAGCAACAGCCCCGCAGCCAAAATCATAAATACGTTCGCTTTCATTGTTATTCGCTATTTTAAAAATGTTATTATCCATCCGTCTGTCCGTTTCACACAGCATCCCCCTCTTCGCTTCCGGAGGGCACCCAGTCGGTGATGTCCGCATCGGGCAGCGCATCGTTCATCAGTTCCAGCGTGGCGTCCAGCGTCATGGGGTCTGTTCCCCGGTTGAAGTCGGAGAGCGCCCCGGTCATGTCACGCGCCAGCGTCTGCCGCTGTCCGTCGGTGGCAATGAGCACGATGATGAACTCCTGCCGCACATCCGCAGCCGTACCCAGCAAGTTGAGCTCCGCCGTCAGCACATCGCCTTCGCGCACAAAGACAGGACGCACCGTAGCAGGATCGCCCTGCAGCTTCAAAGCAGCGATGTCCAATGCAGGGGCAATGCCGGTTATGGAGGCTTCGGTTCCTGCCAGAATGCCGGGGTTGCCGCCCGCCAGTTTCATCTTCAGCGTCAGGCGGCGGGTGAGCTGCTTCATCGGAAGAGTCACCGCAAGGGTGTCGTCCGCCGCAATGCCTATGGTTGCGGCATTGCCATAGAGCACTCCGGGTTGCGGAAGCAGCGTGCCGTCCGGCAGGGATGCCACGCCCACCCGGTTGTCCGCACGCTCCATGCCTTCGGGCAGGTTGAATACGGAGAGCGTATAGCTGCCGGGAGCAAAGACCTGCGGACAGGGGAAATCGGCCGCGGGAACGCTCGTGTGGTAGTCCTGCACCTTCATGTAGTAGTTGCCGGCATAGCCGGTGTGCAGCAGCAAGGCGCCTTCGGCGGGATGCGGCGTGTTGCAGAAAGTGTCGTCGCGCTCGCAGGCGGCAAACGCCACCCACAGGGCAAGCCACCCAAGACATGATTTTGAAAATATAGGGTTCTTCATAAGTTCATCGGTTACTGTTCGTTGTTTTCAGAAATCGTACAGCAGGGAAACGCCCAGCTGATTGATGCCCCAATAATCTTTCACGAGTTTTCCGCTTTTGTTGCGGAGGACGTTGACCGTCCCGATGCGGGTGTATTCGTCGTATTCGGCACGAGTATAGCCTGCGGCGGCATGGAAGTCGAAAGCCCAATGACGGGTGAGGGGCAGGCGGTAACCGCCCGTAATGCCTCCGCCCTGATAGTCGCCGGCCTTGCCCGTAGCATTCAGTTTGTAGTGGAAACCGCCCCGGTGGTACATGGCTCCCAGAAAGCCGCGGCGGCGGGTGCCGAGATAGCAGCGTGCTTCGGGGGAGACACGCCAGATTTTGTAGCGGCGTTGTTTCTCTTTCCAGCCCCAGTCGGCATAAGTGCCGTTCAGGAGAATGGCGATGCGGGCATCCGCCAAGCGATATTCCAAGCCGAAATCGGCGGTGAGGGTGGCAAGGCGCAAGAGGTTGGTGCGGAGCGCAAAGGCCGCCCCGAAGTCATGCCGTCCGTCTTTGTCCGGCTGCGAGCCAAGCGGCGACGCAGACAAGGAGGCTGCCGGAACAACCGCCGTATCCGCAGCGCAATGAGTGGTATCTATGTCATGGGGCATATTCTCCGTTTCGGAAACCGCGTCTGCATCATCCGCCTGCTCCGAAGCCTGCGGTGCGGCGGGAAGCCTCAGACGCACTTCCACATAATCGCCTTCCTGCACATGGTTGACGGTGCGGAAGCATGCTTCGTGCAAACCGCCCCGCAGTATCATTTCGCTCTTCACGCGGTTGCTGCGTTCGCGGGCAGTCTTGCGGTCGGGGCAAAAACCCTCCACAAATACCGGAATGTTGCCCGAAAGGATGTCTTCCCGATGCATGCCTATCAAGACCATAAGGCGCTCCAACGCTTGCCCGTTCCCCTTGTAGGGTACGTAGAACATGCCTTTGCCCCGAACAAAACGAAAACAATACAGAGAATCGTCAGCAAGAGCGCCACTCGCCCTACTTTCTACAAAGCATGCCATAAACAGCAGTATTACAGCGAGTTGTTTCATGTGGTCTGTTTTTTAAACGTTCGTTTAAAGAACACCCTTTCAGCATTCTGTCACGCATGCTGTCACCGGTTATTCGAAAAAGATTTTTTCACACTTCATAGACTGTTTAATCAATTGGTAATAAGGATTATAACTCTGTTTTAATAAATTATAATTAAAATATTTTGAATAAAATTTGCGGTTCTATCTTCATGTTCTTATCTTTGTGTTTTCAAACGAACGTTTGAAAAACACCCCACCCCATTTTTACCACTGCTCTTTCGACACCTCAAAGCAAGGGCATTGCTTCACCCATTCTTCGGGTTCAATCTCTCCGTTCCCGTTCAAGTCGGGGCTAAGGTCCCGATGTCCGCAGATGCGGCAGCCCGGATAGTCCAGCAGCAATGTGCGCACCAGCACGCGCAGCGAATGGCGCTGCCACCCTGTACGCGTATCGGCAGGCCTCCCTTTTTCGTCCAATCCGCCCTCATAGCAGATGCCGATGGAACGTGCGTTGCAGCCTCGTGCATGCGCCCCAATCCGCCCGACGGGGCGCATGGTTTTTATATCCCCGTTCTTGCGGATATAAAAGTGATAGCCGCATCCGTTGAATCCCCGGCGGCGGTGGGCCGCCTCAAGGTCGTGCTCCGTAAAACAACGGTCGGCACGCGTGGCCGAACAGTGAATCACAATCAAATCAATTTCTCTACAAGCCATAGTCTACTCTCTCCTGCTTTTTCTTAAGTTAAACATCTGTCATTTCCTCACCCTGCAAAGATAGGGCATGCCGCCCGCAAGGCAGACCGCCCCGCGTCGCCGAGAGCCTTATTTGTATTTATTCATACTTTAATCACACAAAAAACTTGCATATCTCACTAATAATCAGTATGTTTACATAAACTTAAAAGCATACAAAAACATGAAAGAAGAAATGGAAAAAGACGAAAGATTCATCATCCGCACCTACGAGAAAGCAGAACTTGCACACCTCTACAACCCCAACATGCCCCTCGTCTCCGCCATGCGGAAGCTGCGTGCGTGGATACGGCGCAACCGCCAGCTCACCGACGCACTCACCGCAACCGGAGAGAACAAGCGCGACCACTCCTACACCCCCCGGCAAGTGTCACTCATCGTGGCGGTGCTGGGCGAACCCTGAAACAAGCCTCTTTTCGATAAAAAATCACCACATAAAACTGAAACAGTTCATGACACAGCAAGTGAAACAGCTTACACGCTATCTCCCAGCCCTTTACAGACAAAACTGGAACAGCAGGTGAAACACTTTGTGAAACCAATATAAAAGAAATAACCAAAATAGATACAGGTCCATTTTCTTGTTTTTTTTGATTCTTCCGAAAGCGCCGGATGCATAAAATCCCAACAAACCCGATTATCCCCGCAGGATACCGGAATTTCCCCTGAGGATACAGTCCGAATCCGCCCGCCGCATTTTTTTTCAAAAAAAAGAAAGAAGAGAACCCCGTCCGGCGGAGCCCTCTTCTTTCATTATCAAAATCAGTGATTGTATCAGCGTTATATATTACTCTTCCGCTTTTTCATCGACAGCATAGTCGAGCACCGTCTTCTTGTTGGCAAGCATGCGGTCGTACTCTTCTTTTGAACCGACAATAATCTTTTCATACTCGCGCTGGCCTGTACCGGCAGGAATCAGGTGACCGCAAATCACGTTCTCCTTCATACCTTCCAGACGGTCCACCTTGCCGTTGATGGCAGCTTCGTTGAGCACCTTCGTCGTCTCCTGGAAGGAAGCGGCCGACATGAAGCTCGAAGTCTGCAAAGCAGCGCGGGTGATACCCTGAAGAATCTGCGTAGAAGTGGCGGGAACCGCATCACGCACTGCAACGGGTTTCAAGTCGCGGCGCTTCAGCATGGAGTTCTCATCACGCAGCTTGCGGGCAGTGACAATCTGTCCCGGCTGCAGGTTCTGGGAGTCTCCTGCATCTACCACCACCTTCTTGCCCCAGATGCGGTCGTTCTCTTCCATGAACTCCAGCTTGTCCACTACCTGCTGCTCAAGGAAGCGCGTATCGCCCGGCTCGTCGATTTCAACCTTACGCATCATCTGGCGAACGATGATTTCAAAGTGCTTGTCGTTGATCTTCACACCCTGCAGGCGGTAAACGTCCTGCACCTCGTTCACGATATATTCCTGTACGGCCGTAGGACCTTTAATGGCAAGGATGTCGGCAGGCGTAGTGGCTCCGTCGGACAACGGAGTACCGGCACGCACGTAGTCGTTTTCCTGCACCAGTATCTGCTTGGACAACGGCACGAGGTATTTCTTCACTTCCCCGGTCTTGGAGGTAACGATGATTTCACGATTACCGCGTTTCACCTTACCCATTGTAACCTCGCCATCAATTTCGGAAACCACAGCAGGGTTGGACGGGTTACGCGCCTCGAACAGCTCGGTGACACGAGGCAAACCACCGGTGATATCACCCGCCTTACCAACGGCACGCGGAATCTTCACGATTACTTCGCCGGCTTTCACCTTCTGGCCGTCTTCCACTACCACGTGACCACCCACAGGGAGGTTGTATGTACGGATCAGCTCGCCGTCCTCGGTCATGATATGCGCAGTAGGCACCTTCGTCTTGTCCTTGGACTCGATGATGATGATTTCGCGCAAACCGGTGGATTCGTCGGATTCCACTTTATAGGTGACGTTCTCGATGACGCCTTCAAACTCAATCTTACCCGTAGCTTCGGTGATGATGACCGCGTTGAACGGGTCCCAACGGGCAATGAGCTTTCCTTTTTCCACCACTTCACCGTCGGCTGCATAGAGCGTGGAACCGTAAGGCACGTTGTGCGTGGAGAGTATGATGCCCGTATTGACATCCACGAAACGCACTTCCGCCAGACGGCCTACCACCACTTTCGCAGGTTCGCCCGCTTCGTCGATGATGTCTACCGTACGGAGTTCCTCAAATTCCAGACGGGAAGGATTCTTAGCCACGATGCTTGCGTTGGCAGCGATGTTGGCTGCCGTACCACCGGCGTGGAACGTACGCAACGTCAACTGTGTACCCGGCTCACCGATGGACTGCGCGGCAATCACGCCCACAGCCTCACCCTTCTGAACCATACGGCTGGTGGCAAGGTTACGTCCGTAACATTTGGCACACACGCCCTTCTTGGATTCACAGGTCAATACGGAACGGATTTCAACACTCTCAATCGGAGAGTCCTCAATCTTCTGCGCAATGGCTTCGGTGATTTCCTCACCGCCCGCAACAAGCAGCTCGCCGGTTGTGGGATGAACAATATCATGTACGGATACACGTCCCAGGATACGTTCGTACAGCGTAGCGATGGTTTCATCGTTGTTCTTCAAAGCCGTACAAACCAGCCCGCGGAGTGTGCCGCAGTCTTCTTCATTGATAATCACATCGTGCGACACGTCCACCAGACGACGGGTGAGGTATCCGGCATCCGCCGTCTTCAAAGCGGTATCGGCAAGACCCTTACGGGCACCATGGGTGGAGATGAAGTACTCCAACACCGACAAACCTTCCTTAAAGTTGGAAAGAATCGGGTTCTCGATGATCTGACCGCCTTCGGCACCCGCCTTCTGAGGCTTCGCCATCAAACCACGCATACCTGAAAGCTGGCGGATCTGCTCCTTAGAACCACGAGCACCGGAATCCAACATCATATATACGGAGTTGAACCCTTGGTCGTCGCTCGAAATGGTCTTCATCAGGATGTTCGACAACTCGGAGTTTACGTGTGTCCAGATGTCGATTACCTGGTTGTAACGCTCGTTGTTGGTGATGAAACCCATGTTATAGTTGTTGATTACCTGCTCCACCTCTTCGTAACCTCTCTGCACCAGCGCTTCCTTCTCCTCAGGGATGATGATGTCACCCAAGTTGAACGAAAGACCGCCCTTGAAGGCCATCTGGTAACCGAGGTTCTTGATTCCGTCAAGGAATTCGGCTGCTTCTGCCACACCACAAACCTTGATTACGTGGCTGATGATGTCGCGAAGTGATTTCTTGGAGATAATCGTATTGATGTAACCTGCTTTGGCAGGAACAATTTCGTTTACAATGACACGTCCCACCGAAGTGTCGTGCATCATCTTGTCCACCACGTTGCCGTTTTCGTCAACGTCCTTCACGATGACGCTGATAGGCGCGTGAATGTCGCACTTGCCTTCGTTGTAGGCAATAAGCGCCTCTTCGGGACCGTAGAAAGTAAGGCCTTCGCCTTTGGCTCCCTTGCGCAGCTTGGTGATGTAGTACAAACCGAGTACCATGTCCTGTGCAGGCACCGTAATAGGCGCACCGTTGGCAGGGTTCAAGATGTTATGCGACTGGAGCATCAGCATCTGTGCCTCCAGAATGGCTTCATTGCTCAAAGGCAAGTGAACGGCCATCTGGTCACCGTCGAAGTCGGCGTTGAATGCCGTACATGCCAACGGGTGGAGCTGGATTGCCTTGCCTTCGATCATCTTCGGCTGGAACGCCTGGATACCCAGACGGTGAAGCGTCGGGGCGCGGTTCAGCAACACCGGATGTCCCTTCATTACGTGTTCCAGAATGTCCCAGATGACAGGTTCCTTACGGTCCACAATCTTCTTGGCACTCTTCACCGTCTTCACGATGCCGCGCTCGATGAGCTTACGGATGATGAACGGCTTGTAGAGCTCGGCTGCCATGAGTTTAGGAATACCGCACTCGCCCATCTTCAACTCCGGACCCACAACGATTACGGAACGTGCGGAATAGTCGACACGCTTACCCAGCAAATTCTGACGGAAACGTCCCTGCTTACCTTTCAGACTGTCCGAAAGTGACTTCAAAGGACGGTTGGCGTCAGTCTTCACTGCGCTCGACTTACGGGAGTTGTCGAACAATGAGTCGACAGATTCCTGCAACATACGCTTCTCATTACGCAGAATCACTTCGGGAGCCTTGATCTCAATCAGTCTCTTCAAGCGGTTGTTACGGATGATGACGCGACGGTAGAGGTCGTTCAGGTCGGAAGTGGCAAAACGGCCGCCGTCCAACGGAACCAACGGACGAAGCTCAGGCGGGATAACCGGCACAATGCGCACAATCATCCATTCGGGCTTGTTGCGTCCGCGTGACGCGCGGAAAGACTCAACAACCTGAAGACGCTTCAATGCCTCCGTCTTGCGCTGCTGTGAAGCATCGCTGCCTGCACGATTACGCAGTTCGTAAGACAATGAGTCGAGGTCGATGCGCGACAGCAGGTCATAAATGGCCTCCGCCCCCATCTTGGCAACGAACTTATTGGGGTCTGAATCTTCGAGGTACTGGTTGTCGCTTGGCAACTTTTCCAACAGATCCAGATATTCTCCTTCTTCGAGCAGGTCGAACTGTGCTACCTCGCCTTCCAATATACCCGGCTGGATAACTACATAACGCTCGTAATAGATAATGGCATCGAGTTTCTTGGTGGGCAGGCCCAGCAAATAACCGATCTTATTGGGAAGCGAACGGAAATACCAGATGTGAGCCACCGGCACAACCAACTGGATGTGTCCCATACGCTCACGACGTACTTTCTTTTCTGTCACTTCCACACCACAACGGTCGCAGACAATGCCTTTGTAACGGATACGCTTGTACTTGCCGCAATGACATTCGTAGTCCTTGATAGGACCGAAAATGCGCTCGCAGAACAAACCGTCACGCTCCGGCTTATACGTACGATAGTTGATGGTTTCAGGCTTTAAAACTTCACCACTCGAATTCTCAAGGATTTCTTCGGGAGAAGCCAAACCGATAGAGATTTTCGAGAAATTACTCTTTATCTTGTTATCTTTTCTAAAAGCCATACTTTTATATATAATTGATAATTGAGAATTAAAAATTGAAAAATAAATGTTGATAAGTCGGGAACCGGAAACCGGGAAGCATCCGCTTCCCAATCCCCAATCCTCAAAATTTCAATTTATTCTAAGTTGATGCTTAAGCCCAAACCTCTCAACTCGTGCAACAATACGTTCAGTGATTCGGGGATACCCGGAGCCGGCATCGGCTCGCCCTTAACGATTGCTTCGTAAGCCTTGGAGCGCCCTACGACATCATCAGACTTGATAGTCAGGATTTCCTGCAGGATGTGCGCCGCACCGAATGCCTCGAGCGCCCAAACCTCCATTTCTCCGAAACGCTGGCCACCGAACTGTGCCTTACCACCCAACGGCTGCTGCGTAATAAGTGAGTACGGACCGATGGAACGTGCGTGCATCTTGTCCTCAACCATGTGGCCGAGTTTCAACATGTAGGTCACACCCACCGTAGCCTGCTGCTCGAATGCCTCACCCGTACCACCGTCGTACAAAGTGGTCTTGCCGTAACGGGGAAGCCCTGCTTTGTCGGTCCACTCGTTCAGGTCGTCCAACGTGGCACCGTCGAAGATAGGAGTAGCAAACTTCACTCCCAGATTCTTACCGGCACGTCCCAAAACAGCCTCGAATATCTGACCGATGTTCATACGTGAAGGCACACCCAACGGGTTCAACACGATATCCACCGGAGTACCGTCAGCCAAGAACGGCATGTCTTCCTGACGCACCACGCGGGAAACGATACCCTTGTTACCATGACGTCCGGCCATCTTGTCACCGACACCGATCTTACGCTTCTTGGCAATGTAGACCTTAGCCATCTGGATGATGCCCGCAGGCAGCTCGTCACCGATAGTGATAGCGAATTTCTTACGCTTCAACTCTGCATCGAGCTCTTTATATTTCTTGATGAAGTTCATCACCAATGCACGTATCAGTCCGTTGGTGTGCTCGTCTTTTGTCCAGTTGCTCAACTGAATGGCAGTAAAGTCCATGTCGCTGAAGTCGGAAGCGGAGAACTTGGCGCCCTTGCTGATCACTTCGGCTCCCATGTAGTCCTTCACGCCCTCCGACGTGTAGCGTTCGGTGAGCTTCAGGAGCTTGTTCACCAATATCTTCTTCAGGTCTGCCACCTTGCCGTCGAACTCGTCGTCAATCTTCGGCAGCAACGCTTTGTCCGCCAATTTGGAACTACGGGTCTTGATGACGCGGGAGAACAGACGCTTGCCGATAATCACACCCTTCAAAGAAGGAGAAGCCTTCAAGGAAGCATCCTTCACATCGCCTGCCTTGTCACCGAAGATAGCACGAAGCAACTTCTCTTCCGGAGAAGGATCGGACTCTCCCTTCGGAGTGATCTTACCAATCAGGATGTCACCCGGCTCGATACGTGCACCCACGCGGACAATACCGTTCTCGTCGAGGTCTTTGGTGGCTTCTTCACTCACGTTAGGAATGTCGGAAGTCAACTCTTCCATACCACGCTTCGTCTCACGAACTTCCAAAGAGTACTCTTCGACGTGTACGGAAGTCAGAAGGTCTTCGCGCACCACGCGTTCGTTCAACACGATGGCATCCTCATAGTTGTATCCCTTCCAAGGCATGTATGCCACCAACAGGTTCTTACCCAAAGCAAGCTCGCCCTGCTCGGTTGAGTAACCCTCGGTAAGGATCTGCCCCTTCGTCACACGCTGACCTTTCTCGCAAATAGGACGGAGGTCGATTGTCATGTTCTGATTGGTGCGACGCCATTTGGGGATAGTATATTCTTTCAGTGCAGATTCGAAACTTACGAACTCTTCCTCTTCCGTACGGTCGTACAGAATACGGATCGTGGTAGCATCCACGAAGTCAACCACACCTTCACCCTCGGCAGTAATCTGCGTGCGTGAATCGCGTGCGAGCTGACGCTCAATACCTGTACCTACAATCGGAGCTTCACTCTTCAACAAAGGAACTGCCTGACGCATCATGTTAGATCCCATCAATGCGCGGTTGGCATCGTCATGCTCCAAGAACGGAATCAAAGATGCCGCAATAGAAGCAATCTGCTGGGGAGATACGTCCATCAATTCGACTTCATCAGGAGCAACAACCGGATAGTCGGCATCCTGACGGGATTTTACCCTGTCGCGAACGAAAGTTCCGTCATCGTTCAGCGGTGCATTACCCTGAGCGATAATCTTTTCTTCTTCTTCCTCGGCTGTGAGGTAAACCAGACCTTCGTCCGAAAGGTCTACCTTTCCGTTGGCCACCTTGCGGTAGGGCGTCTCGATGAAACCAAGCTGGTTGATCTTGGCAAACACGCAAAGTGAAGAAATCAAACCGATGTTAGGACCTTCAGGAGTCTCGATCGGACAAAGACGACCGTAGTGGGTGTAGTGCACGTCACGCACCTCGAAACCGGCACGCTCACGCGACAAACCACCGGGACCCAGCGCAGACATACGGCGCTTGTGGGTAATCTCGGCAAGCGGGTTGGTCTGGTCCATGAACTGGGACAGGGCGTTCGTTCCGAAGAACGAGTTGATAACGGAAGATATTGTCTTGGCGTTGATCAGGTCGATCGGAGTGAATACCTCATTGTCACGAACGTTCATGCGCTCGCGGATGGTACGTGACATACGTGCCAGACCGATAGCGAACTGGTTGGACAACTGCTCGCCTACCGTACGTACGCGACGGTTGCTCAAATGGTCAATATCATCGACATCCGCCTTCGAGTTAATCAACTCGATCAGATATTTGATAATCTCAATAATGTCTTCCTTCGTGAGGACGCGAACGTCCATGTCGGTCGTCAGGTTCAACTTCTTGTTGATACGGTAACGGCCTACATCACCCAAGTCATATCTCTTTTCAGAGAAGAACAGGTTGTTGATAACCTCGCGTGCACTGGCATCATCGGCAGGATCTGCATTACGCAACTGGCGGTAGATGTAAAGCACTGCTTCCTTCTCCGAGTTACTCGGGTCTTTCTGAAGGGTGTTATATATGATAGAGTAGTCAGACTGGTTCGGCTCTTCCTTGTGTACGAGGATATTCTGAACACCTGACTCTAATATAATGTCAACATGCTCCGGCTCGATTATTGTCTCGCGGTCGATAACGACTTCGTTACGCTCGATGGAAACAACTTCACCGGTATCTTCGTCTACAAAATCCTCAATCCATGTTTTCAATACACGCGCCGCCAACTTACGACCTACAATCTTCTTGAGATTCGTCTTGTTCACCTTCACATCCTCTGCCAAGTTGAAGATTTCAAGAATGTCCTTGTCATTCTCAAAACCGATGGCTCTCAGCAATGTGGTTACCGGCAACTTCTTCTTACGGTCGATGTAGGCATACATGACATTGTTGATGTCGGTAGCAAACTCAATCCAAGAACCCTTGAAAGGGATGATACGGGCTGAGTACAACTTAGTACCGTTGGCATGTACGCTCTGACCGAAGAACACACCCGGCGAACGGTGAAGCTGTGACACAACAACACGCTCCGCACCGTTGATGACGAACGTAGCTTTGTCCGTCATATAAGGGATAGGACCCAGGAACACATCCTGAATAACCGTATCAAAATCTTCGTGGTCGGGATCGGTACAGTATAATTTTAATTTTGCCTTTAAGGGTACACTATAAGTAAGCCCTCGCTCTATACATTCGTCTATGGTATAACGCGGCGGATCAATATAGTAGTCCAAAAACTCAAGAACAAAATTATTTCTTGTATCGGCAATGGGGAAGTTTTCAGCAAATACTTTATACAGTCCCTCGTTCTTACGTTTCTCGGGTGGGGTATCCAGTTGTAAAAAGTCTTTGAATGACTTCAATTGTACTTCCAGGAAATCCGGATATTCCAGCGGATTCTTAGTCGAAGCAAAATTAACTCTTTGATTTACAGTATTTGAAGACA
>ERZ773194.2819-NODE-2819-length-15811-cov-5.522785_pt1 | contig 15811 bp, 17 predicted proteins | sample MGYA00511240_ERZ773194 | MGnify/ENA primary metagenome ERZ773194 (study PRJEB29015, sample SAMEA2737774) | human gut metagenome | biome: human gut; feature: human-associated habitat; material: faeces | place: China | collected 2012 ... | reverse complement strand
CCGCACAGACAAATAAGCCTATCGTACTTCTGCCGTCGAAAGACGGCAGAGTGTATGAGCAGCGCAGAAACGAAATTGGGTGCTTTACAGCCCCCGCAGAGAATGTCCGTGAATTTGAGGATATACAGGCGGAGTTTAAAATGGCGCTCCCCAAAATTCCCGCGCATATCTTTTCAAAGGTTATGGGCTTTTTTAAGAGCATTTCGGACGAGCTGCATTACGAGGTATTGGTGCATATTCTCTACGATACGGAAGAAAAGGAGTACATAATAAAGGTTCCGAAACAGAGAATATCCGAAGCCTCGGTAAACAGCGAAACGGACGAGCCGTATCCCGACAGATATATTCATGTTATGGATTTTCATTCGCATAACACAATGCCTGCGGTATTTTCCGGAACCGACAATGCCGACGAAAAGGAAACAAGGCTTTACGCCGTTGCGGGCAGGTTCAACCGAACATTCCCCGAAATAACGGTAAGAGCCGGGTGTGCGGGTAAGTTTATTCCCCTTAACCCCGAAGATGTTTTTGAGGGAGATTTTTTTGGCAGCTACCCGGAGGAGTGGAAAGAAAACATACGCCATTGGGGTACTGAAATTAAAAAACCTTGGCATATGAGTTTACGGCTCAAAAGAACTTTCGGGGAGGGCAAAATATGAAATATTCCGCAACAGCACCGGTTAAAATCATTGTTTTGGGCGCAGGCGGTACGGGAGGATATTTAATTCCCCACCTTTACCGCATAGCCTTTTCAGACGAAAACCGCGACTACCGCATTATTATCTGCGACGGGGATATTGTAGAGCGCAAAAACCTTATCCGACAGAACTTTATTGAGCAGGATATAGGCAGAAACAAGGCGTCGGTATTAGCCGAGCGTTATGCCGGAGCTTTCGGTATAGAGTGCGAATATATACCAGAATATATTGAAAGCGAACAGCGGCTGAAAGAGCTTGTCCGACCGGACTTTACAAAAAGCCCGTGGACTAACGCCAGGGAAACCCAGCGCGTAATTTTAATCGGCTGCGTAGACAACAATAAGTCGAGAGCTATATGCCATAAGGTCTTTTACGAAACAAAGGATTTGGTATATATAGATTCCGGCAACGGAGAGCATACGGGCCAGGTGGTCTGCGGAATAAGACAAAGCGGACGAACAACCTTTAAGCCCGTAGGCACGCTTTACCCGGATATTTTAAAGGCTGAGGATAAGCTGCCGACCGAGCTTTCCTGTGCGGAACGCGCGGTATCCGCCCCGCAGTCGGTAACCGCAAACCTTACCGCGGCTACCGCCGTAACCTCTTTTCTTTACGATTTACTTGTAACGGGCGACCTGACTACAAGGTATGTAACCTTTTCCTCTAAAATTATTTCCACAAGAGCAGAAACGGTTAAAAAGCGTAAGAGGAGGACGGAAAAATGCGCGGCATAGAATTACCTGCGGGTACAGAGGACAAAAAGAACAGCGGCGGCTTTTATGTTGCAAACGGCGCTGTCTTTACAACAGATAACCCGACAAGGGACTGGGATATATTTACGGCATTTTTGGGAACGCAGATAAAAGCCGCTATCCCCGAATTGAGGGTAGCCCCGCATTTTGAAGAAACCGAGGATAAGCGACGGGTTTATGTATTTGCCCAAAGCGACCGTATGAAGGTTATATTGGACGGTCAGGACGAATACGTTGCGGTGTTTCTGACAGCCGACGACGGTATATCCGAGCTTGTTTTTAACACCTGCCTTGAAGCGCTTAAAAACATTCTTGTTTTCGGTTACACGGGTTCGGTATTTAAAAGAATAAATTATCGAACGGCGAAAGAGGTAAAGGATGAGCGATTGTGAAAATAACGGCTGCTTTTGCCTTGACGAGCTGACCGAGTGCAGCGAAAATCTGAAACGCTTAATTACGGCGCTGAATGAACAGTATCCCGTTTATCTTGAAAAAAGGGATTACGGTTCAATATCCGAGCTGCATATTACCGCTAAAGCGTTATGGGCGGAGTTTGCAAACATATTGCACCCGCTCGGTGAGTACGGGGATGAAAACCTTTATTCTACCACCCTTAAAATGTTTGAGGCAATTCAGAAATTCGGGTATTTAAACGGCGGGAATTACCCCGCTTTAGTATCCGCGCTTAATTCCTTTGCGGATATGCTGCCGAATAAAAAGAGCATCGACGCAAAGGCGGCGGCGCACCTTATGAACCGCATTAAAATGGGATACTTCCCTACGGATTTAGAACACATAAGGTTAATTAAGCAGGCGGTTAATTTCCCGAAAACGCAGGTAAATATTTTAGACCCCTGCTGCGGAGAGGGACTGGCGCTTAAAGCCCTTGCGGAAAACGAAAACGCAGATACCTACGGAATAGAGCTTGACGAAAGCAGAGGACATATGGCGCAGAAGAATCTCGACCGCGTAGGTCTCGGCAGCTTTTTCGGCTCGTCTGTTCCGCCCGGCAGATTTCACGCGCTGCTTTTAAATCCCCCATACCTTTCCTGCCCCGACAAAAACGGCAGCAGAAGAATGGAACGCGCTTTTCTTGCCGACACTCTCCCGCTTTTAATGAAAGGCGGACTGCTTATATACATAATACCCTACCACAGAGCCAACGAATCGGTATGCCGTATACTTTCGTCTTACTACAAAAATCTTTCGGTATACAGATTCCGTGACAGTGAGTTTAAAAAGTATAAGCAGATAGTGTTTTTCGGTATTCGCACCGAAAGGCGCACGGCGGATAAGACCGCCGCAAGGATAGAGCAGCTTTGCCTGCAGCCGGATAAGATTCCCCTTATAGATACCATACCTGCGGGACTGTATTCACTCCCCGAAAAGGAAACGGAAATTTCCCATTTCAGAGGCTCTGTTTTCGATGTTGAAGCCTTAGCCGAACAGCTTAAAAACTCGGACAGCTTAGATATTCTTTTTGAAAGCTCACAGCTTGAAAACAGAACCCGCAATCCGCTTTTACCCCTTAATCTTTCGCAAATAGGTTTAGTGGGAGCGAGCGGACTTATGAACGGGCTTGTGGACTGCGAGCACCCGCACGTTATAAAGGGCAGAATCGTAAGGGAGAAAAAGCAGAAGAACATACCGACCGACAGAGAGGGCGTAACCCAAATAAGCGAGGTTGAAAGCAACAAAATCATCTTTAACATTCTTACTGAAAACAAATATATCACAATAGGTTAAAGGAGACAGAAAAATGATATTAACAGAAGAAAAAGCCGCGTTTGCGGCGGAACATCACGAAGTTATAACGCAATACCTTAAAGAGCGGAGACTATCCCCCGATGAATACTACGATACCGTTGTATTCGCGTTTTTGGATTGCGTTATCTCCGGCAAAGACAATTTTAAAAAGCGCGCATATGCGGCGATGGACAGAGCGGTTGCGGCAGTAAAGGCGGAAAGCGAGGGGAACGTTATAAGCCTGTTCTGCAACGACGACTATTACCGCATAGTTGCAGAAACCTTAGCGGACGAGCGCGACGGTATAGCCGAGCTTTTGGAGCGTATACAGATAACGGAGCTTTTAAACGCCTTTGAGCAGAACGAGCGCGAGGTGCTGACACTGCTGCTTGACGGCTTTAAGCTGACGGAAATATCCTTCAGGCTCCAAAAAAGCCTATGCGAGCTGGACAATATAATGCAGAACATCCGCACCAAAACGGCAGGCATTTTGCCCGCCGCAGCGTGAAAGGGGTATATATGAACTTTAAAAGAGAAATAATTGCAAAAATACGCCTGCTGTTTCGTTCAATGAAAGCCAAGCACGCCAAGAAAAAGCTGCTTGAAGCCTTTAAAAATTATCCTCAAAGCATAAGGAAATTATCTGCCGCTTATGAGAGCTTTTTAAGGGCGATACAGGCAGAGCAAAGGGCGCTGGTTACGCTCAAGGCGCTTAAAACACAGTATTCCCGCAGACCCATACTTATGAAGATACGGGATATAGGGCAGTACACGGTAAGCCGAAAGGCAAAGGAAATACTTTCGGAAACAGATATTGCCTGCGCGCTTGAACGCCACAAATGCGGCGACTGGGGAGAAATCTCCCCGGAGGACTGGGCGCGCTGCAACGCCTGTATGGAAACAGGGTACGGTTATGTGTATTCCCGGCATAAAACGGCAGGTAACCGGTATTTCTGCGTTATTACCTACTATTCAAAACCCAAAACCAGAATTGTAACCGAGGAGGAATTATTGAATGTTGGCGAAAATAATACCGGAGCTGCTCATAAAAAATCTGAGGAATGTTCCCTCAAGAAAGCCGGATGATCACTGTGAAAAGCTCGAAAAAATATCTCCGGGTGCTGCGTATCTTTATACGGAGGTAATACTTCCTAAAATGCAGGGAAAAAGAGTATATACAAGCAAGGTTAATATGGCTGAGTTTGACCTCGATGATATTGAAATAGTATGTGATTACTTTAAGGATAACATTGAATATTGTCGTCCGAAAACCGAACCGCTCGCTTCTCTGTATGAAAAAGTAACCGCGGCTGCTCCTTCCCGCTGCCGTACAAGCTTTATGTAAGGAGGGTCTTTGTGTTTGAAAGTAATATAGGAGATATAGATCACGACCTTGCCGTACTTTCTATGGACAAAATACTGTATGACAACGGTTTCCCCACAGGCGAAAACGAAATTCACTCAGACAGCGAAGCTGAAGCCTTCTATGATGCGATTTATATGTTGAATGGGTATATTTACGGTGATGACTGCCGCCACCCGGATGATACGGCAGTGATTTTTCACAACCACTGCTTAAAGGAATATGTTCGTCTGGCTTTAGAGTACGGCAGTATGAACGGTATATCGAGAGCAGATAACCTCTGGATAAAAAAGCTGAAAGACTATATTGAATACGAAATGCGTGATTTGGGAGATTATGATTATGCTTTTGATTATAATGTCCGATATGCTGAAACAACCTTTTTAAGAGTATATGTCGGTCCCGAATTTTACCAGACCGTATGCCTTGTACGATCGGTTGCTTCTATACTGAATTTTGCGGAAGACTCATGCAGGGAACTTAAAAAGCTGACAGCGAAAAAGACGGAGGAAATAATACCCATGAAAAAACAGAAAGAAAGGAAGAATGCTGCATAATGGAGCGTGACAGATTATCTATCCATATTTGGAGCGACGCGGAAATAACGGTAGAGGAAAGAAAAAACTGCATTAAAACTGTTAAAAGAATTACAATGAATGATTTTATTCACTGTATTCAGGACAGTACAAAGGATTTTATTCCAATCCGGAATATCGTCCTGCCTAAAAATGCGTTGTTTTACAGCCTTTCCAATGAAAGCAATAAATTTTCCGCGGCGCTTGAATACCCGTATGACAGAGCAGATATTACATATATGAAAACGGTGTACCGGAATTTTCCGCTGCCCAGGCTTGTATTCGGCTTTAAGGTAAACGCCGACGGATATATTCAGCAGGTATGCCTGGGAGTTGCCAAGAACTGCCGCATATTACGTGAAGATACCCCGATGTATCATTATCCGTTTTCAAATGTTCTCAAAAATTTTTCCTTATGCACAGGAGGTAACCTGTTACCGGAGATCAAAAAAATACATGCCCTTTCCTATATGCCGGACTATATTTTAGGTCTGCCGAATAACGATGATTATTTCCAACATAAGAATAATAAACTGCATCTCAGTCATAGGGAACTGATGGAGCATTTGGCAGATAAGTCTCCCGAATGTTATTATTCGGATATTCTTATTCCATCGGGCAAAACGCTTGCGGATTTTTACGAGGCGGTGTCGTTATGACGGAGGTACAAAACTGTAACCGAGGAGGAATTATTGAATGCAGGCGGAAATAGTGCCGGAGCTGTTTATGAAGAATCTCAGAGCTATCCCCTCAAAAAAGCAGGTTAATCACCTTAAAAGGCTCAAAGAAATATCTTCGGGCGCCGCGTATCTTTACAAGGCGGTAATACTCCCCAAAATGCAGGGAAAAGAAGTAAATACCGGAAAGGTTAATATGACTGCGTTTGACCGCACGGATATTGAAACGGTATGCGACTATTACAAGGAAAATATTGCCGCAGACCGACCGGAAAACAAGGCGCTTTTTGGGTTGTATTCAAAAATAGCGTATACTCCGCCGCTCAATTCACATTCGGACTTTATCTAAAGGGGTGGTTTTGTGTTTGATAGCTATATAGGAGATATAGACCATGACATTTCTGTTCTCGCCATGGATAAGATACTGTATGACAACGGTTTTTCCGTAACGGACAGTGAAATTCATTCAGACAGCGAATATGAGACATTTTTTGACGCTTTGCTGTATTTGGACGGATATATTGACGAGGACGAAAGTGATGAAACGGATTGTACGGTAATGGTTTTCAGAAACGACTGCCTTAAAAGATATATCGGTCTTGCGCTGAAATACGGCAGCATTAACGGTCTGCCTAACGGAAATAACTTTTGGATAAGCCGCCTTGAAGCGCACATAAACAATAAAATGCGCTCTATCGGGGATTATTCGTATGACTGGGATTACAATGTCTCGTCAACAAAAAAGGCTTTTTTGAAGGTATATATAGGTCCGGAATTTTACCAAACCGTAGAAATGATACAGACAATAGCCTCCATACTGCATTTTGCGGAAGCGTCCTGTAAAGAACTTGAAAGGCTGACGGAGAAAAGAAAGGCGGAAATAATTCCTATGAAAAAACGGAAAGAAAGGAAGAAAGCAGCATAATGAAACGCGACAGATTATCCATTCATATCTCGGACAGTGCGGAAATAGCGGTCGAGGAAAGAAGAAACGGCATTAAACGTATTAAAAATATCTCAATCAATGATCTGCTTGTCTGCATAAAAAGCAGTCTTCGGGAAATAAAGCCGGTATACCATGCCGTATTACCCAAAAACGCGCTGTTTTACAGCTGTTGCCCCGAAACCGGAGATTTCTCCGCAGCGATAGAATATCCCTACTCAAAAGCCGCCGTTACATATATGGCGACCGAGTACCCGGACTTCCCGCTGCCGAAGCTTGTATTCGGCTTTAAGATAGGCGGCAGCGGCAAAATCCGGCGGGTATACTTAGGCGTTGCCGAAAGCGGAATATTAAGAGAAAATTCAAAAATGTTTGTTTATCCATTTTCAAATGTCAACAACAACTTCTCCTTATGTACCGGAGACAATGAGCTGCCGGCAATAAAATCCCCGTATTCCCTTTCCAATATGCCGGACTATATTTTAAGTCTGCCGGATAACGACGATTATTTTAATATCAGGAATAACCGGCTGCAATTAAATCACCGTGAGCTGATGGAGCATTTGGCAGATAAGACGCCCGAATACTATTATTCGGATATTCTTATTCCATCGGGTAAAACGCTTGCGGACTTTTATGAGGAGGTGTCTTTATGACCGAAGCGCAAAAGCAGAAGCTGTTACTTCCTTTCCCTGCCTCGGATATTGAATGGCGAACGGCGTATACAAACACGGAAAAGACCCAGGGCTTTGCCGTACCGTTTGTAAATTCTCGAGCCATTCAAGAGCGGCTGGATGAAATATTCGGGCCTGAAAACTGGCAGAACGAATTTACGGTGGCTCCGAGCGCAGAGGGCAAGTCATCTGCGTATGTATGCGCAATTTCCGTTTACAGCCCCGAAAGAAACGAATGGATAAAAAAATCCGACGGTTCGGGAGCTACGGACATTGAACCCGTAAAGGGCGGACTTTCGGGAGCATTAAAACGCGCGGCGTCTGTTCTCGGAATCGGCAGATACCTTTACAGCCTTGAGGGTAAATGGGTGGACATTAAACCGAGAGGAAGCAGCTTTGTTATACAGGAAAGCGAATACAAGGATTTAGCCGTACATTATAACCAGCAGATGTCCGCACGGAAAAAGGCGCAAAAGGCAGGAAATGCTCCGGCAGAACCGCTTAAAACGAATGCAGCGCCTAAAGCTGCCGAGAAACCGCAGGAAAACACCGCGGGCATTAAGTTCCGTGTGGTGAAATCCGTAGTGCGTAACGGCGCTAAGGGTACGCAGACAGCGCTTACCTTAGAAACCCCGCAGAACCAGCTTATAACGGGATATATGCAGGGCAACCCGGGGCTCAGAGACGGACAGATTATCTGCAATGTTAAAATTGAGGAACGGGAAAGCGCGACGATAGGAAAGTACAACATTATTCGCGGCTTTGAAAAAGCGGCATAAGATTAAATCAAGGAGACAGAACGACCATGAAAAAGAACGCACAAACAGTAACGGCGGTCATAGTTATATCCGCAATTCTTCTGCTGACGGTTACGGCGGAAACGGCAATACTTTTAAGCGGCATATGGACGCGCGAAAAGTATACCCTGGCTTTTTTGGTATTAGCCGCAGGGATAGCCTTAGTCTATCCCCTGCTTAAAACCTTTGAGGAAAAAACCTTAAAAAAGGGATACGATAAGGCAAGCGAAGAAATTTCTTTGCTTGAAAGACAAGCGGACGAGCTTAACCGCGCGCTTAAAATTTCGGAGCACAACCTGAAAACTCTAAAGGAAACCGAGCCGGAATACAAGCGCAAAAGCGAGGTGCTCGAAAGCTACCGTAATTCCTTCCCCTGTTTGGTACAGCCGGGGTATACGGTATTTAATGTTATCCGCACAGAAGTCATACCGGATAAATACAGCCGCTGGCTTATTGTAGGCGAGTTTGGAGACGAATTGTGGAAGACCACAATAATACGGCGGGATATGCAGACCTACGGTGAAATGCTGACCCTTATAAGCAAAACCGAAACACCCGACGGCATAACGGAATTAAACGAGCAGAATGCTTTACCTTGGGAATAAGGAGTGGAGCTTATGGAACAGATAACCGAAATAAGCATTAAAGAAATCTCACTTTCGGGCTTTCGCAACCAAAAGGAGCCTGTAAGCTTTGCGCTCGGCGACGTTAACTGCGTCACCGGGCACAACGGCACCGGAAAGACCACCCTTGCGCACGCGGTCGCATTCGCGTTTTACGGTGTTACATATTTCGGAGAGCAAAAGGCGGATAGGCTTATTAACTCCGAAAGCGCAGGGTGCGAGGTAAAGATAGACTTCACCGACCAAAACGGCGTACTGCACAGCCTTATACGGCGAAGATTCGGCTCTAAAACCGAGCTGATTTTCGACAGCTTTTCTGTAAGGCAGGAGGAAATTAACCGCTTTATCTGCGATAAGGACACCTTTCTCTGCATATTAAATCCGTTTTACCTTACAAGCTTCGGCGAAGTAAAAGGGCGCGAGCTGCTTTTCCGCAATCTTAAAACGGTAGGCAGCGAGCAGATTTTATCCGCTATGTCCGACGGCTTTAAAAAACCTCTTGAGGGGCTTAATATAACCGAGCCTGCCGAAATGCTTACCGATTACAGAGCGGGTATTCGCAGGTGTGACGAGCAGCTGCGGATATTAGAGACTAAAAGGGCAACCTTGCGCGAAACGGTACAGGCAAATGATGCCGAGTGCGATAGGCTGAACGAGCAGGCAGAGGTTACCGCCGCCACGGTGCATATGCTGAAAGAAAAGCAGTTTGAGGGTTTAAACCTTGAAGATTTCAGAAAACGGCGGGAGCAACTTTCCGAAAAGCTGATATCAGCCGTAAACAGCCCGACCGCCGCTTTAGCGGCAGCACTGGAGGAAAGGCTGAAAGCGGCAAGAGAGCGGGAATATGTTTCAAAGTTTTCGGGTGAGATTGCAAAGCTTGATACTGAACTCACAAGCCTTAAAGGCAGGTACTACGCGCTTCAACAAAAGCTTGAGGGACTTAAACCCGGCTCTAAATGCCCTACCTGCTCGGTAACGCTTACCGATGAGCTGTTTGCAAGCGCAAAGGCGGATATATCGTCCGAGATAGACCGTATCTTAAAAAATGCAAACGGGCTTGCTGAAACCAAAAAGGAAATGCTTAAAACCGAGCAAAAGGCAAAGCAGACCTTTGACCGGTTTAAAAAGGACGATACCGAAAAGCTGTCCGCAGAGTTGGACAATCTGCGCCGCACCGGGGACGATTCGCCGGAGATTATGCAGCGGGAAATTGAGGAGATAGATATGCTCCTCTCCCGCGGGCTTTTATCCGACGAGGAGTTTTCGGAGCTTGAAAGCGAGGAAAGAAACCTTGCAGAACTTGAAGCGCAGATCAAAAAGCTGCGGGAGTATTCGGTAGACGCGCAAATTACGGCTTTGAACGAGCAGGCAGCCTCCTTTGAAAACAATAAGCGAAAGTATACCGAAATATTATCCTCTCTTGAAGAATATGTTTCAAAGCGAACCGAGCTGTTGGCAGAGGAGCTTAAAATGCCGAATGTAAGCATTACCCTGTTCGAGCCTGTAAAGACCACGGGCGAGCTTAAAAGCGTATTCCGCTTTGCCTACAAGGGCAGGAATTACGCGGCGCTGTCCTTATCCGAACGCACGGCGGCAGGGCTTGAAATATGCGCGCTGATGCGCAGGCTTACCGGGCTTAATTTCCCCGTGTTTATTGACAACACCGAAAGCGTAGCTCATTTCGATATGTCCTTCCTTACCTGCCAGACGGTATTTTTAAGAATGGTTAAAAATGCGCCGCTGTCGATTCGCTCAATGAGCAGAACCCCCGTAGCGGAAGAACTGCCCCAAGCGTCATAAATGGGCGCGTACATTAACTTTGACCTTGTAGACACGGCGGAGCTTTGCGGAATAAATATTAAACGCAGCACACTTACGAACGACGAGGTTGAGGCGCGCTGCCCCTACTGCTGCGACCACCGTTACCGTATGTATTTGAACAGGCTCACAAATATGTTTTACTGTCATAACTGCGGTACCGGCGGCAATGCGGTCACATTATATTCTTCTTTTAATCCGAAAGGCGTGTGCCTTAAAAATTATGAGAGCTATAATGCGCTGCTTAACGAGCCGTCTGTCAGGCGGCACGATGTCCCGGTGGAACCCGAAAAGAGCAAAATCCAAATACGGGAAATTAGCGAGCGAAGCGAAATATATACCGGGCTTTTAAAGCTGCTGCGCCTTGAAAAAGAGCACTTTACAAATCTTTTAAACAGAGGGCTTGACAGCGAAAGAATCGCCCGGAATATGTACCGCAGCTTTCCCACCGACAACGCGGAACGGCAATGGATATGCGACAGTCTCGCAGCGCGCTATGACCTGCACGGTATGCCGGGGTTTTACAGGACCGACGGCATATGGCATATAGCGGCGTTTAAGAGCGGTATTTTAATTCCGATACGGGACAAGCAAAATCTTATACAGGGCTTACAGATCCGTTTCGATAATCCGCCCGTTAAGCGCGTTACTACGCCGGAGGGAATAACGATCGAAAAGACGGGAACGCGGTTTATGTGGTTGTCTTCTGCCAAGCAGAAAAAATTTGAGGGGACTTCTGTTCCCTCATATATCCACATAACCGGCAACCGGGACAGCGACACCGTATATCTTACCGAGGGCGGCTTAAAATCAGACGTTGCAAGCTATTTATCCGGAGACAAGCTGTTTCTTGGGCTGACAGGAGTACAGAACACCGGATTTTTAAAGGAGGTTATATCCTCTTTGTCACCCAAGAAAATAGTTGAGGCTGTGGATATGGACGTGCGCTCCAACCCGCAGGTGCAAAAAGCGCAGGTTAAAATTCAGGCGATATGCGCACCGCTGTGTGAAACCTACAAGCGCCTTTTCTGGCCTATAGATCAGAAAGGGATAGATGATTACAGTGCGACTTGTTCTACAACAATTTTAATAGTGCGATTTGCGCTATTAAACAAAATGTGGCAATAACATATTTTTGTTATTGAACTGATAATTTGAAAGGTGGAATGACGGGGTAACGCCCTGAAACGCCTTCCCTGATACTCCGATTAGCATATATAAACGAAAGTTACTATGTTAAAAGCTCGGTGAAGTCGGTTGAAAGAAACCGTAAAAAGAAATATATTTTCTTTATGAAAGCTATCTCAGAAAGATGGTGTTTCCGACAGACCGGGGGTCTATAAAATATCTATGGTGAGAATGTTAATATATAACTGACGAACTTGCGAATGTACGGGTCTAAACGTCGAGCATATAGAAATGTATGTACCATTATAAATGGTGTCAGTGTGGATTAGTAAAAATTGGAATTATGAAAATCCATAATATATTACAGGCATATTCAAGCTGACAGGCTCAAAGCAAGCACCTAAGGATATATGTAAAGATAGAATTATCGGAACAAGGAAAGGTATTGGTGTTCTATCTAAGAACATTGCAAACGAAGAAAATAAGTTGCTTAACCAATGCTGAAAAGTAGTGGTCGAACTGTTGATAACTCAGTAATTTGAGTAGTAGGAATGGCCACAAGTCGGTACATTGATAATTAAAAAGTTATAAATCATTACAGGATTACGAGTAAGACAAAAAGGGTCACTCACCCAAGAAAGGAGAGTGATGCCTGTGCCAAAAGAAAAACACAGCAAAATTCTATGTGTTGACGATTTGCGTCACGCCGAATACTATCAAATGCAAAAAAGTTTTGATGAACTGTATAGCAAAAGCAAAAACAACGAAATATTTACCGACCTAATGGAGTTAATATTAGCAAGGGAAAATATATTATTGGCATACAGAAACATTAAGACTAATCAAGGCAGTAAAACGGCAGGTACAGACGGTTTAACTATAAATGATATTGGAAAGTTATCACCTGAAGATGTTGTTTATAAAGTCAATTATATTTTGTGCGGTTCACCGCACGGATATAGACCAAAACCCGTAAGGCGCAAAGATATTCCAAAGCCTAACGGTTCATTAAGACCGCTTGGTATTCCCTGTATATGGGACAGACTGGTACAACAATGTATTAAGCAGGTCATGGAGCCTATATGTGAAGCAAAATTCAGTGATAACAGTTATGGCTTCCGACCTATGCGCAGCGTTGAAAACGCCATATCAAAAGTGCAAAATCTTATGCATTGGTCTAATCTTCATTATGTGGTTGAATTTGATATTAAAGGCTTTTTTGATAATGTCAATCATTCTAAACTTATTCGTCAAATTTGGGCAATGGGTATCAGAGATACCCGATTGATTTATATTATACGCCAAATACTTAAAGCCCCTATTCGTATGTCTGACGGAAGTACAATAACACCAATCAAAGGTACTCCGCAAGGCGGAATAATTTCTCCGTTACTTGCAAATATAGTTTTAAATGAACTTGACCATTGGATTGAAAGCCAATGGCAAGAAAACCCCATAGCATTAAAACATATTCGTGACAGAGGAACAAAGGGAATGGATAAGAGCAATGGATATACTATAATGAAAAAGACAAATTTGAAAGAAATGTTTGAGGTTAGATATGCTGATGATTTTCGGGTTTTCTGCCGTACTAAATCAACCGCGGAAAAGGTGAAAATTGCAATTACGCAATGGTTATCTGAACGGTTAAGGTTAGAAATATCTCAAGAGAAAACCCGTGTTGTAAATCTAAAGCGACATTATTCGGAATTTCTCGGCTTCAAAATCAAAGTCAAACCAAAGGGAAAGGAATATGGTCGAAACAGATATGTAGTGAGTTCTTATATGTGTGACAAGGCTCTTAAAAATGCTAAACAAAAGTTGGTTAAGCAGGCCAAGCAGATTGCCAAACCTGTAGGAAACAGACGAGAGGATATTGAAATCAGTACATACAACAGTATGGTGTTAGGTATTCAAAATTACTATCGCATTGCAATGGGAATAAACCACGATTGCAGAGTTCTGCATAGAGCAGTTATGACTGTTTTCACAAACAGGCTTCTTGGCGGTAATAGGCTCACAAAAGACAGAAACAAAGGAAGAAAACTTACTAAAACAGAATTAGAAAGATTTGGTAAATCTTCTATGCTGCGTTTTAGTAAGAGTTGCGGATTACCCATATATCCGATAGGATATGTTCAGCATAAAAACCCTATGGGTAAAAAGCGAACCGATAATCCATATACGCCTGAGGGCAGGAGTGGAAAACATAATAAGTTGCAGATAAATACACATTTAATGCAGGATATTATGTTACAGCCTCAATATGGAAAAAGTGTTGAATATGCAGACAATCGAATTTCTTTGTTCTCTGCCCAATGGGGCAAATGTGCAGTCACAGGTAAATCTTTTGAAATACTTGAAGATATACATTGTCACCATAAAAAGCCCAAATGCGACGGCGGTACTGATAAATATGCAAATTTGGTTTTAATACTTAAACCTGTGCATAGGCTTATTCACGCCACCACCGAAGAAACTATTCAAAAATACTTAACCTTACTTAATCTCAATAATACACAAATTCAAAAAGTGAATAAGCTACGAGAATTAGCAGGAAATGAGCCGATAAAATTATAGTTTTTCTAATGGGATTTATTAAACTTTTTATGAAATGTATCGATGGAACGCCGTGTGCGGTGAAAGTCGCACGCACGGTGTGGTGTGGGGGAAAAGTCTGAGATAATATCAGGGACTTACCTATCACTATTGCTTTTCAGAAAGCTTAAAAAAGAATACGAAGAAAAAATAAAGGAGGAACAGAACAATGGCTCAAAGCTATAACATTCGTATTGAGGAGACTGTAACCGAGAATTTCCCGGTTACAGCCGACAGTCCCGAGGAGGCTGTATCTAAAGCCCGGCGACTTTATTATGACGGAAAGCTCGTTTTGGAACCCGGCACATTGATAGATATGCGGATAGGCTGTACCGATACCGAGCCTTTTGTACCGGAAGATTTTCGAGGTGAAAGCTATGAGCAATTTTAGAAAAAAGCCTAAAATCCGCATTGATTTTAACTCGCCTGACGGCAATATTTATTTTATTCTTGCCGCTGCGGTTAATGCAATTAAAGCATATAACCTTTTTGACGCAAAAGAACAGATTGCCGCTTTGAAAGCCGAGTTCAATAATGCACGGAGCTATGATGACGCTCTTGATATTATCCGCAAATATGTGGATATTGCCGAGTGTTAATTATATCTGATACTGGAGGAAACAAATATGCCGGAAATGCAGTCATATATGGGAGTAAACGAGGGAAACAGCGGGATTATAGGCAAGCTGCTCTATTATTCTACAGCAAATATTTTAATACCGAAAGATAGATTTATTGAGCTTGGCAAGGCCTTTAATTTACCGAAGGTAAAGCCCGCTCGCGAATCGGCGGCAAGCGCGTACAGATACGCTACCACGGCACTTAAGGACCGTGTGGTTAATAAGGACGCGGGCGGTACGCATATCTACCGCATTTACTGCCGGGATAACAAGCAGGACACATCATCGGTTATCTGCCGCGAGCTTGTAAAGGAAACGCTTGACTCTACGACCAACAATTACAAGAAGCTTGCTAACATAGCGTTTAAACGTGAAACCGAGGAAATGTTCTACGACAATACCGAATATGACCCGGATATTGACGCGGCGCAATACTGCGAGCAGGCGCTCACTCTTTTCGATCGGTTTAAAAGCTGCTACAATTCCGACCATGTTGATTCGGTGGTGCAGCTTTTACTCGAAAAAATGCAGGCGGTCAAGATAAACATTCACGGCAACCTGTATTTTATACCCAATCCGCATTTGCCGCTGCTCAACATATTTGAGGATTACATCGAGGCGCTTTCAAAATGCAACCTGAACGCAGGTAATGTTTCTTCAAACAGTATGTTCGTGGCGAACGATGAAAAGCAGCGTGAGAAAATGACGGCTGAATTTTATATGAATTACAAAAGGGATATTGAAACCTACGAGGAACGAATCCAGCACTTCATTGACAACGGCTGCTCATCTGCTGCGG
>ERZ773194.2814-NODE-2814-length-15825-cov-7.608307_pt1 | contig 15825 bp, 15 predicted proteins | sample MGYA00511240_ERZ773194 | MGnify/ENA primary metagenome ERZ773194 (study PRJEB29015, sample SAMEA2737774) | human gut metagenome | biome: human gut; feature: human-associated habitat; material: faeces | place: China | collected 2012 ... | reverse complement strand
ATATGCGACCTCTTGCTGTCACAGTGTTTGCGAGTAAGTTAAGAAGGAGTTGTTGATGCGTCCCTTGGTGTCACCCTCGCCAAAGGCCAGAGGAGTACCGGCGATGATACGCCGCCCGGTGGCCAGAGTCAGAAGCGAAGCAGAATAGTCCGCACGAACATCGCCGCCGACTTTGTGGATTACGGCTTCGTCGCAGCTCATTTCCATATCCTTGCTTGCCAGTATAAACGCTGCCCAGACAAGAGGGTTGAACCAATGAATGGCCAAAGCAAAAAACGCCAGTGCTTTCATAACATGGTCGAGTCGTTTGATGTGGTGCTGCTCATGGAGGATGATATACTCCTGCTCCTTGTCGCTCAAATTGCAGGGTAGATAGATTTTCGGACGGAACAGGCCGACCACAAAGGGAGACTTGATATCGTCTGCGATGAATATATTGTCTCGAAGAGGAACAACCACCGACAGTTTACGCCGCAGCCGGATGTAGGAGACAATACTGTAGATTACCATGACCAACACGCCAATCATCCAAACATAGGTAGCAATGGACATTGGAGCTTCGAGCGGGTCGGCAACCAACTGTTCCCGTCCTTGCGGTAATGCCTCGTTGATCGCATCACTGATGCCCGGAACAGGCCGCGCAACAGAGGGATACTCTGTGTGAACAATGTTGCTCGGCACATATTCGATGACGCTGGTAATTGTTCCAGACTCTTGGGCTGGGGCATCGAAAAGATTGTAAACGGAAAAGCTTGAACCAATCGACACCGGACACAGGAGACGAAACAGGACCACGCCCCACAGCGCATAGGAAATGACCTTGGGTGCTTTTTTCAGAAGAAGGCGCAGCAGGATTACAAATACAATAGCCACGCTTGCCGTCAGGCTCATGTTGAATAGCTTGGGCATGAATGTATAAAAGAACATAGGGTCACCTCCTCATTCCATCAATGACCTTCTGCAGCTCGTCGATCTCCTGGTCAGTGAGTTTTTTCCGTGTCCCGAATGCAGCGAGGAACGCAGGCAGAGAACCACCAAAGGTTTCCTCCACATACTGCTCACTATGTCGGGCGTAGTATTCCTCCCGTGAGATCAGCGAAGTAACAGTGCCATCTTCATTCTTAAACAAGCCACGCTCACACAGGCGTCGCAAAACAGTGTGAGAAGTGCTTTTCTTCCAGTTAAATTCTTCTGCGCCAATCTTGGCCATTTGACCGGATGTGATCGGCTCCCGTTCCCAGATAATATCGGCAAACCGGGCCTCGGCAGTTCCCATTTTCAAATCAGACATTAAAGCGCACCTCCGTGTTACAGCTTGTAGCGTCACTTATATACTACAGCTTGTAACACGAAAAGTCAATATGGCAGAGCCAATGTTCATAAAAGCTTCAAAAGTGAAAGTGCGCCGGTTGTCCGACGCACTTTCTTGTTTCTCATACCTTTGATTGCAGTCGCTTCCTGCGGCTCGGCAGTTCCTTGTTATGCAGCCAGTAGATCAAGACGAACAGCAGATAGGCTCCCAGACATACTGCGAATATGTAAATGGGTGTGTTGACATACCAACCGAACCATTCGGAGAACTGTTTGAACACAATGATGGGAGAATTACCAGGGCCAACGAAGAACATATTCATATCTCTGCCGATTCCAAACTGCACGATGCAGTTCAGGGCAAAGGCCACGCCGCAGAGAAGGGTGAAGATCCAAGTCGCAGAAGCATAGTCGCTCTTCTGGTTGCCGCCTCGCTTGGACACGCAGAGGAACAGTCCCACAAACACCAACAGCATGTGCCACACGCAAGAGTGGGCGGTAAGGAACAGGTGGCCATGAAGCAGGCCGGACGGCTCGGTAAAGGCAATGGCTCCTCCCAAGAGATTATACAGCACCATGAAGCTATGCAATGCCCGACGCAGTTTTCCCAGCTTCAACCAAGGAACAATCAGGCACAGATACATTGGGATGCTGCACAACTGGAATGGGAACTCGCCCCAGTGATAGGTGCCGTCCGCGATCACATAGTAGCAGAAGAATTGCTTAAATACTTCCGACAGCGTCAATACCAAACCGCAGGCAAACAGGATATGACATGCTGTTTTGTCGCTGACATTCCGCAGCTTCCATGCCGAGAAACCGCAGACAGCAAAGCCAATCAGGGTAAACAGAATATGGAATGCACCGTAGGCCGGTGGCGGCTCCATGGGCCAGGAAATAGATTCAAAAAAGGTTGCTAACATTTGCTTTGGGACATCTTCTTTCTTTGGAAACGCACGGGTGTGGATTGCTTCTTTTTAGCTGATGGTCGGGAACCGCAGAACCACCTTAAACAGATCGCCGTCAGTAGTCAGCTCCATGGTGCCGTTTTGCAGTTCGGTCAGGCTCTTTGCAATAGACAGGCCCAGACCGTTGCCTTCGCTCTTTCTGGAGTTGTCGCCCTGAACGAAGCGCTCCAGCAGCTCGTCAGTAGACAGGTTGAGGGGTTCGCGGGAGATATTCTTAAAGGAGATGATTGCCTCTCCGTTTTTCTCCTCCAGCGTCAGATAAACGCGGGTGGAGCGCTGGGCATACTTGCAGACATTGTTCATCAGGTTATCGAACACGCGCCACAGGCGGCGACCGTCTGCCATAATTTTAATAGGCTGCTCCGGCTGGCTGGTGAACAGAACCAAATCCTTCTCTTGAAGCTTCTGCTCATACTCACCGGCAGTCTGTGTCAGCATCACACCAACTTCACAGGGAGCCAGCAGCACCTCCAGATTACCCGTGGACGCCTTAGAAGCCTCCACGAGATCGTCAATGAGCCGCTTCAGGCGGTCGGACTGACGATGGAGTACACCGGCATATTCTGTAATGGTGGGGTTGTCGCACTGCTCTTTTTCAATCAGATCCGCGTAGTTGATGATAGAAGTCAGCGGAGTCTTGATGTCGTGAGAAACATTGGTGATCAGCTCAGTCTTCATGCGTTCACTTTTCAGACGTTGTTCCACCGCCGCTGTCATGCCAACGCCAATGCTGTTCAGATTCTCGCCGTGGCGCTTGAAATCCCAGAACATTCTCTTGGTGTCCACCTGATATCCAAGATCACCGGTGGCAAGAGCCTTGCCACCTGCCTGGAGCTTTCGGAGCATCAACGCCACATAGAGAACCAGCGGGACAAGCACAAGGTGCTTCACGAACCAGAAGGTCAGCAGAACATCCTCCTCACAGTATGCCCCAGCAATGACAAGGACTTCGATCAAGGCGATTGCAGCCAGGCCAAGAGCGGTCTTCCAAACCAGAGGAATGCCTCTGCAAAGGGATACCATACCGCGGAAACACACACATACGCCGCTCCAAATCTTACGCAGCACGACCAGTGCAATTTTAAGGGCATAGAAGATGATGGTGTTCTTCCACCAGCACCCCAGCTTGATCCGCGTTGCAAAGCTCATGCACCAGCCAAGACAAATGGCCATTAGAGAGATACCTAATGCGATGCCGGCTAACGCTGCTTCGATGTCTGAGGCATAGTAGATTGCTTCCACCATGACCTGTATTATCAGGAACCCGGCAAGCGCAGTCATCCCGGTCAGCAGGTCAAAGGGGATCTTCGTACCCCATCCCGGCTGCGCTGTTGCCAGACCATTTTTCTTACCAGATGCGCACATAAGGAAAACGAAAGCAGCGATAGCAAGAATGGCAGCGCCGATGCCAATCGCATATACCCAGAAACGCATGGCAAAGGCCAAGGAGATCAAAAGGTCGGCATAATAATAAGTATCAGGCTGGGTCAATTCATCCGCAAGACGAATCGTTGCCTCCACCGTACCGATCTGCTCCACATCATATCCGTAGTTGCTATACAGACTGTACCAGTTTTCTACGCCGTCTTTCTCCTTCATATGATACCAGACCGCACTGTACTCCGTGGAGCTTTCCTTCACGCCCCCATCATACCCCCAGTTATTTCGCGGACCTTCTGAGAAAACCATTTCAATAGATGCAATGTTGCGATCTGACAAATAGCGCATGGCATCATCAGCACCAGCATCTAAATTCTCGTTGGTCAAATAATGAATGAGCGTCCGGATATCGCCTTCGGCAATATTTCTCATGGCTTCGTTTTTGTAAGCCCATTCAGATGTCGTATAGAGTTCTTCTTCCACCATGATGAACGCACCAGCTGCAGAGCCGATAACAACAATCACCATGATGATGACCAGCAGGAACGCTACGAACTTGGCTGATGTACGGTGGGTCAGCGGGAGTTTTCTATTAACTGGAGCAACATTCTCCGGTTCTGGTGTCACCGCTTCATACTGCGCATCCTGTACGGTCTGCGCGATTTCCTCCACGATGGGATCTGCGTTTTTCTTCCTAAAGAACGGCTTCATCGTTTTGCTCCTTTCTCCATTTTATACCCTTGTCCCCAGACCACCTTCAGATATCGGGGGTCTGCGGGGTTGATCTCTATTTTTTCACGGAGATGCCGGATATGTACGGCAACGGTATTGTCGCTTCCCAGGGGAGCCTCTTTCCATACCTGCCGATAGATCTCCTTGGGGGAATACACCTTGCCGGGACTCTCCATGAGCAGTTTGAGGATGTCGTATTCGATGGGCGTCAAGGAAATGGGTTCTCCGTCCAAGGTGACTTCCTTGGAGCTGTCATCCAGTTCCACGCCGCCGATGACATATCGTGCCGGAGCCGCAGCTCTGCTGCCCAACTGCATATAGCGGCGCAGTTGAGAACGGACACGGGCCGTCACCTCTACGGGATTAAACGGTTTTGTGATGTAATCGTCCGCTCCGGTGTTCAGGCCGAGGATCTTGTCGGTATCCTCACTTTTGGCCGTCAGCAGTATAATGGGGACATTGCTCTTCTCCCGAATCTTTACCATTGCGGAGATGCCGTCCATTTCAGGCATCATGATATCAAGCAGAATCAGGTGAATGTCCTCCCGCTCCATAACCTCAAGGGCCTGCACTCCGGTGTTGGCCTCGAACAGTTTGAAGTCCGGATTCATCAGATATATTTTCAATGCGTTGACGATATCCTGCTCGTCATCGCAAATCAGAATGTGGTACATGGAACCCCTCCTTTGATGGCTTTATAATAACAATCTTTACATTAAGATGGTAGTGGTAGAAAGATGAAGAATTTGTGAAGATTGCCATTCCAAAAGAACAGCGCAGCTCCCGACCGGAAGCTGCGCTGTTGATGTGGTTGCTTACTCGTCAATCATTTGGAGCAGAAGCCAGATTGCAGGCTGGTTTTCTTTAATCCATTCCATATCGTGCTGTTCGCTGATCCGAATGGCACCCGCTTTCCATTCATCGAAGTATTCCTGGCCAGTTTCAGCGTAGAGTCGGAGCTGTGCTTCCGGCGCAAGATCATCGAGAACGCTTCGCATCAGATGTCCACGCAGTCCTGTCTGACCACCCTCTAAAAACTGTGAGAATACATACTGCAATGTATAGCTTCCGTAGTAGGTAAGCTCCCGATACTCAATCGGGTGTGCGTCAATGTAGTCGGCAGGTCTGGAAGATGTGGCCGGAGAGGACTCAATTACCTCAAAAAGATGTTCCACCGCAGAATAGGTATCAACTCCGCCGTAACGGACGGCCTGATCGTAGCACTCCTGCTTCTGGGCGAGGATATACTTCTGAGTATCCAGGGCTTCGTCCTCAATTTCGTCAGGGAACTTATCCCGAATATCCTGAACATAGTAGGAGCCGTCCCGCGGTGTCCAATACTCCTTCAGAACATATTTCCCATCTACAACTTCAAAGGTGATGGCAACAGCGATATGACTGCCGGCAGCATCGTGAAAGCTTCCACCGGAATAACCAAATCCCTGATGAAGCGCCAGTCCGTAGACAGTGACCAGCTTGATGTGGTCGGAGGAACCAACTGCGGGGGTGCCACTGAGTTCCTGTTGATCCAACAAGACAAAGCTGGCGCAATGATACAGACCATCCGGCTTGGAAGGCTTGTTTTCTGCCAGGATTGCTTCATTGATCGCCTTCGCCAACAACACTTCTGAATGATCCGCACCAATGAACTCCGTCACGCCGCCGTCCCGAATGTCGATGCGTGTATCGAGGTCATCCGCCAAAGCTAGATAGATATACATAGGGTCACTATCCGGACTTCCACCGCCAATCCATAGCTCATACATTTCATTGATCACATAGACACGGATATATAGGCCAGAGCCGGTCTCAATATAATCGTAATTTTCAAAATCCGACCACGATAAATCGTATCCGTATTGTGAAAGAATAATTACATCATCTAAGGTGAGTTTCGTCGTTTCGGCAACAACCCTGATGCTGTAAACTTCTTTCAACCGAGCTGGATAAGTTTCCAGTATCTCACCGCTATATGAGACTTCAATAATGTCTCCGATTTGCGGCTCCAGAGCGGGGTCCATATTCATCAGAGGAACTTCAATTTGGTCAGCGCTATTGAGTGCCCAGCTTGCCTCTGGTGCAACCAGAAAATATCCCTCGTGGATTTCAAGGACTTCCGCTTTGAAAGTAATATGATTGGGCGCACTTTCGTCAGAAATACGAATTTCCACATTTTCGACTTCCACATAAACAACGATGTCTTCGTCCGTTGGGTTTTGCATATTGATGCCAACCTTGAACCATTCATCTTTTACGGCGTCAAATTCAACGGGCATTCCATGTGTAAGATAGGTAGCCGTATATCCGGTTTCTGTTGTTTCGTCGACTGGAAATAAAAGAACTTCCGTATCATCCAGTCCTTCACCGGACCATATGACAATGGAGTTTCCCGTTGTACTGACTTCTTCATCTGAATACACAAAATCATCCTGGCTTCCTGCTGGAACGACAATTCGCAGCGTATAGCTGTCCTGTTCCGGATCAGTCAGGAAGCACACCGCAACGACCACGCAGGCGATAACTGCCAGAACGACGATCCAGAAAGCAGGCTTCTTGTAGTTCATCACAGACTTCACACGCTCCTTTACACCGACCTCACCAAAGGCAAGAGGGCAGGCTGCGATCACACGGCGGTTGACACTACAGGCCACAAGCGCCTGGGTATAGTCGGCTCTCTGCTCGTTGCCCAGTACCTTAATGACCTTCTCATCACAGGCCAGCTCAATGTCCCGGCACAGCAGCACATAGGCCAGCCACATCAGAGGATTGAACCAATGGATCGTCAGCAGTAGGAAGCCGAGGGGTTTCCACCAGTGGTCTCTTCGACGAATGTGTGCCTGCTCATGTGCGACCACATGGTTCAGATCCTGTCCGCCCATATTGTAGGGAAGATAGATCTTCGGTCTGAACACGCCCAGCACAAAGGGAGAAGCCACATTCTCGCTCTGGAAGATGTTGTCTCGGAGGATGACTGCCTCGCTGACTTTGCGGCGCAGACGCCAATAGCTGACCACGGTATATAGGAGGAGCGCAGCGATACCGGCAATCCAGAGAATGCTAAAAATCGGAATCCAGATCTGAAGCGGATTTGCGCTCGTCAATACATCCTGCGGTGGAGCGAACGAGGACAGCATAGGGTTGACCATGCTATTGATCACTGGAACACCGCTGTTGATCGTGGGCTGTACTGCCATTTCGATATCCATCGGAACTGTCTCTGCGCTGGGGATCAGACTCAGAGCGCTCTCGATAGAGAACGGAAAAGCCAGACGCACTGCCACAATGCCCCAGAGCAGGACATTGACCCACTTGGGTGCTTTCTTCAAGACAAACCGGAGCAGCAGCACAGCCAGGACAAGCCAGCTTGCTGATATGCTCATGTTTATAATTTTCAAAAACAGGTCGTTCATTATTTGCCTCCTCTCCGGATGCGGTCGATCATGCGCTGTACCTCATCAAGCTCCTCCTCAGAAATATTCTGATGCTTGGTGAAAGCAGCGACAAAAGCAGGCAGTGAGCCTTCAAATGTCTTTTCAACCAGTTCTCCAATTTCATATGCCTGCACAGCGTCCTTGGAAACCAGAGAAGTAATGGTGCCGTTATCGTTCTGCAGAACACCTTTCTCTCCCAGACGCTTGATAACGGTATAGGTAGTGGTGCGTTTCCAACCCAACTGCTCCTGACACAGCTTTACCAACTCCGCAGCCGTGACCGGCTCATGTTCCCACATAATCAGACAAAAACGATATTCGCCCTCGTGAATCTTCGGAATATCCATAAGTCAACCTCCTTGTCTACCGATGTAGACTTCTTGATTATAGTCTACAGCAGTAGACGCAAAAAGTCAATGGAGTTCATATTATCTTTACAAATAAATGCCATTGGGGAGCAGATGGCACATTGACGAAGTGCTTCAAATATGCTACTATTATGTTGCTCGATATATCGCGAGGCATAATAGTTGAGAAAGATGGAATGGACAATGGCGGCACAAGCGCCCATGACTGAAGCCACTTATTACATTCTGCTGGCATTGATGAAACCGGGACACGGGTACGGCATGATGCAGCGCATCAAGGAACTCTCCGGAGGCCGCATCGAAATGGGTCCCGGTACACTGTACGGTGTTCTCACTCGCATGAATAAAGAAGGACTTATCACCCTAACCAGCGAGGAAGGCCGCCGGAAGAATTACGCTATCACAGAAGAAGGAAAAAACGCGCTTCATTTAGAGTATAGACGCTTAAAGCAGCTCGTGACCGATGGAGCAATTCTGGAGGAGGTAGAGGAATGAACTGGAGACATGGTATTCATCCCAATAATTACGCCATAGGTGAAACCGAAAAGTATTATTCCGATATGTCCGAGAAAGGTTGGGAGCTTGTCAAGTGCGGCATAACCTTGAGCCGTTTCCAGAAAACAGAACCCAAGAAAATGCGATACCGGGTCGAGGTTGTAAATCTGAAATCTTTAGAGGACGGGCATCTGCCAGAAGAACAGATTGCAGTCTACGAGGATTGCGGTTGGGAGTATGTCATCAGCCGCGGATACCTGCACATTTTCCGTGCACCGGAAGGAAATGATGCCCCAGAGTTCTATTTGGAACCCGAACAGCAGGCAGCAACCTTAAAGGGGTTGCGAAAACAATACCGTTCTTCTCTGATGGCTCCGTTCATCATTTTGGCATTCCATGCTTTTATGGCTGCGCTTGTTGGCGGTTTATTCAATGGCCGTTGGGCAGCGCAGTTGTACCGAGGATTGGTAGAAGAAACCGCATGGGTGATTGGTTTCTGCCTGTTCCTGCTCTGGGCCGTGTTCAGCGATCTATGGGGTTTTATTTACATCAGCCGCCTGTATCGGCGTATGAAGAAAGGCATTCCTCTGGATCATGCGCCGCGCAGTCGAAAGCTCATTATCATCCCACGAATCATCAGCCTACTGTTGCTCATCTGTATACTTGGATGTGTTGGGTACGACTATCTAAACGACGAACGATATACTATGCCAGATGTATCAGACGGTCCTTATATTTTACTCTCTGACCTTGACATTGAGGGTAAACGCACAACGAACTCTGTCAATGGTGAAGGAAGTATGGTCAAGGCAAATCAGTCTATGTTGGCAGATCACTGGGACACGCAGGAATATGTTGATGTAATCAACGGCAGTTATAGTAGCGAAGAATGGCTGTACCAGGATGTGTACATTCTCAAAAACGAAGACATGGTTGACCGTTTCGTGGAAGTTCTGATGATAGATTCTGTCTTTGCCCAGTCCACCGAGGATTACACACGCATAGAAATCCCCGGCTTGGATCAGGCGTGGGTCACAGAACGGTTGGAGTGCATCGCTGTTAAAGGCACTACCATCAGCATCTTTACTCACCCCTTTGATTCACCGGAAGGAATGAGAGAGGCATTGGAAGTCGTTGCCGAAAAGTGGGGCAAATAGGAGGTCAACTTATGTACAAAGAAGCAGCAGGAACCGTTATCTCTGTAAAAAAACAGTGGTGGCTAAAGGTAAACGCCAAGCGCGTGAGATTACACGCCATGGACGGCGCAATGTTTCCCCACATTGTTAAAGTAGAATACACTGTTGATGGGCAAACCTATACGCAAAGAAAGTGGATTGGAGCAGGTTATCCGACCCCTTCCGTGGGGAGTTCTGTAACGGTTTTATATGACAGAAACAAGCCCTCTCTGGCAAAAGTGGTATAAGCTCGGTGATACAAAGCCTACAGGTATCAAAACCTGCAGGCTTTGCTTCTGTGCTATGAGATTTTATGAAGAATTTTTAGGTTCCTCTTGATTTGTACGTAGCGTATAGCCTTACCCATATCCGCACCCACAACACCGACCTCAAGAACAGGCTGACCGCCTACGCCGTAGCTCACCCTGACCAGGGCCGCCAGACCGACGCAGACCCGGACACGGGCTGCATGGAGTTTGATATTGCAAAGGGGCGTTTCTCTTTCCGTCTGACCGCCCCATACAGCGAGGAACGCCGGAAAGCGGCGCGGCAATATGCCAGAGATAGTAACGCCGCCGACAGGCTGAAATAGCAGGTAGAAATATTCACAGTCTTGTGGTATACTTTATCTGTTGTCAGAGCAACAAATGCGAATTTGATGAGGAAGATTATTTATATAATCTACCGTCTATGGTCTGAAAACGACCACCTGTCGAGAATCAGTGGAAATCGATTCTCGATTTTCTTATACTGTAACCGTAACAAAGAGGAGGTGAGCAAATGCAAATTGAAATCAAGTTAGATGAGAACTGCAAGGAACCCAAAATCATCGTTGTGACAAACAAAATGACCGACGAAATCAATGAAATCATGAAAAGGCTTTCAGACGAGCAGCCGAAAATGATTGCCGGATTCAAAGATGATATTGTCGAAGTGTTGGAGCCGTTTGATATTTACCGCATTTTTGCTGCAGCGGGCAAAGTGTTTGCCGAAACAAATCACGGTGAGTACACGCTCCGTCTGCGGCTTTACGAAATGGAGCAGCGGCTGGACAGCAACTTTTTTGTCCGAATATCAAACTCGGATATTATCAATCTGAGAAAAGTCAAGGGTTTTGATTTAAGCTTTGCAGGAACAATTTGTGTTACGCTTTCAAATGGGACGGTTACTTATGTTTCAAGGCGTTTTGTCGCCAAGATCAAACAATTATTAGGAATATGAGGTGGTAAAAATGAAAAAAAAGATGATTCAGCGTGGGCTTCTCGGATTCCCTCTCGGCATTGCTATCGGTTTTGTAATAACTGTGATTATATCAATGTGCATAGGAGATGGTTCGTTCTATCCTGTCACCCCTGAGCTGATTGATACAATGAAAAATGAATTAAACGCAGTTATTCTTCAAACAATTCTCTGCGGAATTTTGGGTACAGGCTTTGCAATGGCTTCCGTTATTTGGGAAATTGATTCGTGGAGCCTTGCAAAGCAAAGCGGAATTTACTTTTCCATTGCCTGTGTTACGATGTTTCCGATTGCCTATATTACGAATTGGATGAAGCATAATGCCATTGGTATTCTTTCATATGTAGGAATATTCGTTGCAATTTTCGTCATCACTTGGCTCGTTCAATATTTTGTATGGAAACGCAAAGTGAAAAGAATGAATGACGGAGTTCGGAAGAGTAATAACGCAAAATGAGCATAACCTTCACAACGGCAACTTCCAGTTTACTAAACTGAACACAAAAACCGAATACCGAAAATTAGACCGTTGACTGGTCGCAATCTGCGAATAGTTGACGGCCTTTTTTTATGATTCCGGAAATATCGCATAGCGATATTTCTGAAATCACGACAAAAGCACCTTGCGAAGCAGCGCTCATCTGCGAGCGCCATGTGCGCATAGATTTCGTTATGCACACTTTTGTCCTTGAATAGGAAATATCGATAAGAGATAGGATGGAAGATAAAGGGAAATAAAGAAATATATCCAATAATCATAAGAATTTTGGGTATAACAAAATAAGGGTAGGTTCGAGAGAATCTTTAGAACTCGTTTAGAAAATAATCCATATCAAGAATATCATTGCACCGCATGCGCTCAATTTCCCTGCGTGCGTAGCCATCAGGCGGGGGTTTCCTATATTTTGTAGTACCTATATATTTAGGAAACGCGGGCATAATATTTCATGGCGTTTGGGCGCGAAAAAATACAGGAAGCGGAGGATGAGGATGCAAGAATTCGTGACATTGAGAAAGTTAAAAAATACAGATGCTTTGTCCGGTATGCATACAGCGCGGGTGGATGCGGCGTATGAAGCACTTTGCAGCAAGCTGGACGCTGTATCGCGTGAAGAACTCAAACAGCTTGCGGAGATGACCTATCAAGAGGGCATATTGGACGGTATTTTGTTTTGCAGGCAGATCGTGGAGGAAATCTACTGATGCATTGTAATTGAAGTTGTTTCATTTCAGAAAATCAAGTATACTATATTTGTCCTTTCATTGTACAATCAAGTTGCACAATGAAAGGACAAAAGAAACTGGGTACCCAAACTACTCCAAACGAAAAAAATGACACACAGACCGTTTACGGAGATGTCCCATCAAGAGGGCATAGCAGCGCCAACAAAGAGAACTTTTGCGCAGACAGAAAGCGCTTGAACAGAAAGCGGCAGCAGCGAGTGGGGGTACATGCAGTATGAAAATAAAAGGAATCTTAATGATGCTCAATCGATAAACGGATATTTACGGATGGATAAGCAGTGGTTTTTTTGATAAAGACGGATGATGTAAAAGCATTTTGACAAAGATTTTCTGATTTGTAAAAGTGTTTTGATAGACAGTGCTTTTTATATAGACGATAATCTAGGTGAAGTTAATGTTAGGAGACCAAGCACATGAATATTGGCAGCAAAATCAAAAAGTCAAGAACAGAGGCGAAGATCACACAAGAACAAGCAGCGGAAGCTCTCGGAACCAGCAGACAGACGATATCAAATTGGGAGAATGAGAAATCCTACCCTGATATAGCAAGTGTACTTAAAATGAGTGATTTATACGGTGTCAGTCTTGACTTTCTTTTGAAAGGAGAAGTACCAATGAAAGATTATCTGGATTATATCGAGGAAAGCACAAATGTCGTAAAAAGCAAAGACAAGCTATCAAAGCTGGTATTGATTTCATCCTATCTAGTGATATGGTCATTCAATATGATAGTGTCATGGAGTTTTTCTGTGGAAAGTATTACAGAAGCACAAGCAGGCGCGTTTCAATGGCTCGTTCTTCCGCTAACAACGATTGTAGTATCTCTTTTGATTGGGAAAAATAATTATTGGGGAACCCGCAAGTGGTTTGCATCGATTGGATTTGGTTTCATGTTCCTGCTTTCTGTTTATGCAAGCTATGGTATGAGAGAAAAATCAATCTTCAATCAGATTGATCTACAAACACTCACAGTTTTCTTTATTGGAATGAGTACTTCGATTATAGGAATGGTGCTTGGTTCTGCACTTCTCGCGGATGAAAAGAAGAGCAAAAAGAGCGAGTAATATATGCTTGCCAAAGCACTAACTTTGATGGGTTGCTTGCGAAAGAGAATCATTGCCGAAATGCTCACGCAAAAAAAGTAAAACAGCGTGACTTGCTCCCAATGCCAGCTTAACTTCATGACATTGGACTTATACCACACTGTTCTCACTAAACTTTATAAACTTGTCTGATGTGCCGCTCCCGCGGGGATGTCTTTTTCATGGTGCGCGATAAGGGACTTGAACCCCTACGGTCTCCCGCCAGAACCTAAATCTGGTGCGTCTGCCAATTCCGCCAATCGCGCATATGTTGTGATTCCCAAAATATTGTGAAGCGATATTTCCGGAATAATAAAAAATGGAGCGGAAGACGAGATTCGAACTCGCGACCCTCGCCTTGGCAAGGCGATGCTCTACCCCTGAGCCACTTCCGCACACGATTACAATATATAGATAGTTTCGAAAAACATCTTTTAAATTCTAACACAGAGCGTTGCTTCCGTCAAGGGGTTTCGTGAATTTTGTTCAGAAATATCTAAAGGGTTGTGAATAGTAACAAAGGGTTCAGCAAGAAGACCGCCTTTCACAGAACACCGACGCAGTCACATAAGCTGCTGCGAAAGACGGTCTCCTCACTGATTATGGAATTATGGAGAAGTTTTTACTCTCTGTTCTGCGGAATGTCCGGAATGCCCGCGAAGCCTTTCGCAAGATCATCATCAGTTGGGATATAGTCGCTCATTTCGCCGTCATTGTACTTCTGATAGGCGACTAAGTCGAAATAACCGGTTCCGGTGAGACCGAATACGATGGTCTTTTCCTCTCCGGTTTCCTTGCATTTCAATGCCTCGTCAATCGCGACCTTGATCGCGTGGCTGCTCTCCGGTGCCGGCAGGATTCCTTCGATTCTTGCGAAGGTTTCCGCTGCCGCGAAAACATCCGTCTGCTCAACGGCTCTGGCTTCCATATACCCGTCATGGTAGAGTTGAGACAGGGTGGAACTCATGCCATGAAAACGTAAGCCGCCCGCGTGGTTGGCAGATGGGATGAAGCCGCTTCCCAAGGTATACATCTTTGCCAACGGACAGATCATGCCGGTATCGCAAAAGTCATATTTGAATTGTCCGCGAGTGAAACTTGGGCAGGAAGCCGGTTCTACCGCGATGATTCTGTAATCCGCTTCACCGCGCAGCTTTTCTCCCATAAACGGCGCGATGAGTCCGCCAAGGTTGGAGCCGCCGCCCGCGCAGCCGATGATGATATCCGGTTTGATACCGTATTTATCCAGGGCTGTTTTTGTTTCCAGACCGATGATAGACTGGTGCAGCAAAACCTGATTTAATACGCTGCCGAGTACATAACGGTAGCCTTCATGCGTCGTTGCCACTTCTACAGCTTCTGAGATAGCGCAACCGAGGCTTCCGGTTGTTCCGGGGAATTCTGTCAGGATTTTTTTGCCGACTTCTGTAGTCATGGACGGAGATGGCGTTACCGTCGCGCCATAGGTGCGCATGACCTCGCGGCGGAACGGCTTCTGCTCGTAGGATACTTTTACCATAAAAACCTTGCAGTCCAGACCTAAATAGCTGCAGGCCATGGACAGTGCCGTACCCCATTGACCGGCGCCGGTCTCGGTGGTCACGCCCTTCAAACCTTGTTTTTTTGCATAGTATGCCTGCGCAATCGCGGAGTTCAGTTTGTGACTTCCGCTGGTATTGTTGCCCTCAAATTTATAATAGATTTTTGCCGGCGTATCCAGCTTTTGCTCCAAACAATAGGCTCGAACCAGCGGCGCCGGACGATACATCTTATAGAAGTCGCGGATTTCCTGCGGAATTTCGATATAGGCGGTATCATCATCCAGCTCCTGCTGCACCAGTTCTTCACAAAATACCGCGGAAAGCTCTTCTGCTGTCATCGGTTTGCCGGTTCCGGGATTCAGCAGCGGCGCGGGTTTCACCTTCATATCGCTGCGAAGATTGTACCATGCTTTTGGCATTTCTTCTTCTGAGAGGTAAATTTTGTAAGGAATGCTTTTTTCGATTTTTGCGGTCATTGTTTTACCCTCCAATTTCTTTTTGATGCGTATGGGTCAGGAAATAGGAGCATGTTTGCACAAAAAAATCCTGTCCCTCTGACTGCTGGGACAGGATGCAAATACAACCTGCGGTGCCACCCGGCTTGACGCTTCTAGCGCCCGACTCATCGCGTACTATCATACGCAGCTCTTTGTTTACGGAGGAGTTACTCCGTCTCACCTACTTTTCGCGGAATTTCTATGAAGAAAGCGTGTTTCAGTTTGCCCTCAGGAGCCCATTCCCATCTATGACACATACCGCAATCCCACCGCCTGCGGCTCTCTGTAATGTCCTGCATAGAAAGTACTTGCTCTCCGTCATCAGTTTATCGCATTATAGCATGCGAAAAGTGATGTGTCA
>ERZ773194.2808-NODE-2808-length-15845-cov-9.525142_pt1 | contig 15845 bp, 17 predicted proteins | sample MGYA00511240_ERZ773194 | MGnify/ENA primary metagenome ERZ773194 (study PRJEB29015, sample SAMEA2737774) | human gut metagenome | biome: human gut; feature: human-associated habitat; material: faeces | place: China | collected 2012 ... | reverse complement strand
ACTGTTGATACAGAGGGAAACGTGGCGTCCGAGTTCCGATACAGTTATCTGTCTCCTTCATTACATATTGTTTCGTTGGAGAATGGACAGCTGCCAACACTTCCTTCCGGAAAGATTCCTTTGTCCGTCAATGCCTACTCTACGGTTTCCCCAATACGATCCATGCGTTATTGGTGTGAATCGGAAGGTAAAAAAGTTCTTTCCTCCAATCTTTTGAAACGTCAGAGTGATTTCAATTGGTATGCGGAAATTCCTTTGCTTTCTCAATGGGAACATCGGCAGCTTACTGTAATAGTGGAGGCATTTTTCAATAATGGAGAGGTAAGGCGATGCAGGCGTTCGTTTTTTTATGAAAAGCCTGAAAGGAAACAATTGCCTTTGCGGTTGTCATGGATTAAAAATGTAGGTGCTTCTATTTTCATGTCTGCTCCTTTGGTATATCGGAAACGTCTCTTTACGGCATCGGTCGATGATAATGAATCGGGGAAAGCGGCTGTAGTGTGTATGGATGCGCAAAATGGAACAGTCTGTTGGCGGTATTCACTCCGTGGCTCTGTACGCAGTAGTATTGCGATTGCTGATGGACTGGTCTTTGCCCAAGATGTACATGGCTACATATATGCGATTCAAGCAGAAACCGGGACATTGGTTTGGGAAAAAAAATTAAATATCGGTGTACTTCCTCCTTTGAATGACGGGCTGGTTGCTGCTTCGGATGTAGTATATGCCGGTACAGGAAAATCCTTATGTGCCTTGAAAGCAGCTACGGGGGGACTTATCTGGAAGAATGAAGCTTGGAGCAGGGGGGAAGGATGCGTGGCAACACTTTCTCTTGGACGTAATATTCTGATTGGGCATGCAAACTGGAAGGGGTTGTATGCTAATAATGCAGTTAATGGTGAGTTGTTGTGGGAGAATAAAGATGCGGAATTAAAATATCGTTCGGCCTCTGTTGCTTGGGAAGGAGAGAATCTCTATCTTCTTTCTTCCCGTTCCTTTTTTATATTGAATTCAAAGAACGGTGAGGTTATAGTACGTAAAAAAATGAATTGTTCGGTCGATGTGAATTCAACTCCTTTAATTACTGAATCCGAGATAATATTTGGAACAGCTGCTAATGGAGTCATAGCTTTAGACAAGCAGACCTTAGAAGAGAAATGGAATTTTAAAACAAACTGGAATTGAAAGTAAAGAAAAAATTGCAAAAACTTCTGATTTTAAAAATGTGGGACTTACAAATTATTTATGACATTGCAAAATTGTGCAAAGATGATATTATCGAGAGAATACAAAATGGCTTTTACCAACTTCCTAATAATTACAATATAAGTGAAGAACAGCTAATATCAAATTTGTTACCTTATGGAACAGTTTGCGACGAATCGGCTTTGTTTCATTATGGATACAGTGACTTTGCTCCAAGAGAATAGGCGATAGCAGTCCCTCGAACTTACAGAAACCAAGTTTCAAATATCCAAGAAATACCTATTAAAACGTATTATGTTCAAAATAATATAATTAAACTCGGAAAAGCAATAGGTGATTTTAAAGGCATAACACTTCTTGTTTACGACTACGAAAGGACTATTTGTGACTACTTCAAATATCGTACAAAGCTTGATAGTAAAACATTTTATAAAGCACTTAATGCATATGTTTTGGACGATAAAATGATTAACATTATAAAAGTATTGTTTAATATATAACTCCTTTATACTTTGTAAATTTGGCAAACAATTATTATGCTTATTAAAAAGTTCACTCATTTAAATTATAGAAGTGGCGTATCATTATCTTGCTTACGATTACATTTTATTACACGTAAAAAAACATTTCGCATAAGATTAATGCTTGTTAAAATAGCCTCTCCTTGATTTAAATTTTTCACTTGCTTAAACGAATATTCATCTAAGTAATTTTTAATTGCTATAATTTCATCATTATGTGTTAATCGATGTATTAACATAGTTCCAACTTGTCCCAATAAAACTGGAGACACATCTTTTGGGGTTTGTGATGTCAAAAACAAAAAAATGCCTTTTTTTCTGCCTTCTCTAGCTACAAGTGTTAACCCTTTATGAAACTCTTCTTCAGAATATTGAGATTTAGTATATCTGTGCACTTCATCTATAAAGAAAATAAATGGAATAATATCTTTTTTTGAAATAACATAATTACATATAAGGTCAATAATCATTCCACCAATTCCTTCCGATATTCCTAGTGATGATGTGTTTATATACAAACTTGTATTAGGTGTATGTATAAATGAGTCTATTTTATCTAAAAGGTTATAATTGTGAGAATTATTAAAAAAATCAAATAAACTTGTATTACTCATTTGATATGTTACTTTTTGAATAAGATAACTATTTGAATTTGCTCTGAATGAATCATGCTCATAAGTATCTCCCTTTCTAGATTCTGATACAGATTCTTGAGCGATTTGCTCCGATAACAGCGATATATCAAAATCCGTATCTCTATTACTTACTGTAGCCAATTTCTGTTGCAATTGTGCAATTTTCTGTCCTGATTTCACTAAGCAAGAATTTTGACCTTCTTTATGTTGGTAACGAAGAGAACGAATTGCTTCTGCAAGGACTGCACTTTGAGTATTACTATTTGTTTCAAAAAGCATAGACCATTGCTGCATTGTAAGCTTTCCAGGTGAAATAGTTGTATCTATCCCTAAGTTCAACTTTATTACATTTTGTTCAGAAAATGAATCATTATATTCACCTGTTGGATCAATAATCAAGGTTTTTTTGTTGGCAATAATAGCTTTATCTAATATTGATAAAGCTGATGTTGACTTTCCACTATTGGTTGCACCAACTACAAATAAATGATGATCAAATAATGTGCTTGGTTTTAATGACACCTCTTCCTCACACATATCAAGATATATCGCAAACGGTTGAAGTTTAGACTCTTGTGAATTCGTTACTTCAATTGATTCTAAATACTTTTGAAGAACCATCTTATTAGCTAGATAAACCTTTTCAGAAACACCAACCGTCATAAATTCGGGCAATTTAAATTTCCTATCGTGATGTGTCATAACACCAATAATATCTATATTTATTTCTGGATTTACTGTTTCTACTTTACTATAATTTATAGAATCGTGCAATTTATCAGAAGATAAAACTTTTGTTTGAAATACTTCTCCAAGAAAAATCCCACGAACAGAATCAACAACCACTAAATAATTAATAGTATTTGGAATCAATGAATCGTTATTAATTTTTCTATATGATAACAATGATAAATTTTCTACTTGAGCAATACTATTATCTCTATATACTTGCGAAATCCTTCCTAAATAATAATTATTTTTATCCATTTTATCATAAAAAGAATCAATCGTCATAATATTCTCCTAAATAATCCATTAAATCAGTATTCATTGTTGCTTTTAAAAAAGCAACTTTGTAATTATGTTGCATCAATTCTTCAAGTTTTTTCCAATTATCATTATCCTGATTAATGCTAAAATCTGTAATTAATGTTGCCAAACTTTTATTGTGTAATATTGCTTGTACAATCATTTGTGAGATATGATTATCAGCAAAACTAAATCCAGCAGTAATTAATAATGTATTTGGTCTTTTCAATAATTCTTGAAATTTTGTAAATAACTCAAAATATGGTTCTTGATAACTCTGCATATATTTATCTGAACTTGGAAAAATCATAATAGGAGTGCTAACATCACATTTTTCCTTTCTATATATTTTTTTACCATTACGTTCCCAAGTTAAAGAACCATGTAATTTAAGTAAATTAATTATATTTTTCTTATATTCCATTTCTCTAGTTTTTACATTTTCAATATCTTTTACAAGATTCCATTCGTACATATCACTATCAAAATGAGGTCTATGTGTAAATGTAAAACCATCCATTACTGTATATTCTATACTATCCGCTGCATCTTCAATTAATGTATCATAGTTGGTCGTTACTAAAGTTAATTTACTCGGCGCTTTAACAATATGAGATATTGTATTAATAAAAGCGGAATGCTTCATACAGGTATTATCATATTCATAATTTGTGTTAAATACAATCAATTCGAAAATCTTATTTTTTGATTTGACATATTTATCATAAATTTCATTTGACACATACTTTTCAAACGAAATTAAATAGGATAAAAAATCTTCTAAATTAAATAATGGATTTAATTTATTTCCTTCTATTTCAACTGCAATGGAATATTTACATAAGTCAGCCAATTCCTGAAGAGAAAAACATTCAGATTCTTCTTTGAGCGAATTATTTATCGATTCTGCTAACATTGCAACAGTCTTTCCATAACGAGAATCTATTTCATTGTTTGCACACACAACAGAAGCACCTGCACCAACCAAAATAATTATGTTGTTGTAACTTTGATGAATAAAATTTGACGTTTCCTTTTGAATATAACTTTTAAATAATGTAAAATCTATATCCTCACCATTTTCATTTAATAATTTAATATCATTTTTAAAAAAATTTTCATTTTCACATGAATATTTAATATTTGAAGAAACAAAATGTTCTATCATTAATCAACTTGCCTCCTTATTTTCTAAACACAAACAAATACTCGTGTGCAATCAGCAAAAAATTATATTTCACGCTATTTGTTTTCCAATATCCCGTTGCTTTACAGTTATGTTGTTCTTTGATAATCAATTCTTTAAGGGTAAATCCGGCATCTTGGAAGATTTTCATAACATCAAAAGACATTGGGATCATACAACCCTTTTGTCTTGTATCACCCATAAGCACAGCACAAAACTTATCTTTTTTCAAAACACGATAGCTCTCTGCAGCTACCTTTTTCATTTCTTCAAGAAAATCTTTCACTTTGAGTTGCGAGAAATCTCCGTCGATGCCATCGCTATATTTAATAATATCGGCATATGGCGGATGTGTGCAAATCAGGTCAATACTTTCATCTGAAAGAAAATCTAAATTTCTTGCATCGCCCTTACGGATGTAAACTTTTCCGTTTGCGCCTTCATGCTCAAAATTTATTTTTTCTTTGCACCTATCGAGTGCAACATCATTGACATCAACACCGATAATATCACGGTTCAAAAGCTTTGCTTCAACAAGAGTTGTTCCACCACCTGCAAATTGGTCAAGAACGACATCGCCCTCTTTTGAATATCTTAATATAATATTTCGAGGAATATACGGAGACCAATTTCCACGCCATTTTGCATCGTGAGTTGCCCAATCTCCACGCTTTGGAAACGACCAATGTGTTGTCATTTCCAACTCAAAATCATCAGGCTCCCATTTTGTAATTTTCTTTGCCATTATTTAAAAACCTCTGTAATTATGCCATTTTCCATATCGTTGATATTGTAAATGTGTTCCATAACATCAAAGGTTTCTTCAAGATTATGGCGAGCACTTGTCCAACCTTTTCCGTCGGTAAACCAAACAAAAGTAAAACCTTCGATTGTGTCGGTTTCGAGAGCAAGTGTTTTGTAACTGCGTGCTGTTTCGTTTAATTTACTTCCGCCGCTGCCGTAAAAATTCGTTTCGATACCATAAATCATATTCGGTGTTTTAACAACATAATCAAAACGCTTTTCTGTTTTGCCTTGATTTGAGATGGCAGATAAGTCTATATTCCATTTTTCTGTAATTTGATGAATATACATTTCTTTGAAGTAAGTTTCATCTTTAACAAATCCAGATTTTTTAATAAAACTTTCCACCAAATTTTCCATCAAGTGACCGCCACGATTTTTTCTTCCGTTTGAATCAAGTCCCGTTTCAACACCTGTTGCGTAATCGACAAGGTTGTTGACTATATGATTTTCAATCAAATCAAAAAGACCCGTTTTACACATAAATACCTTATATTGCTCAACCGAAAGATTTGGCTTTTTAAAGTTATAAGTATAGTCTCCATCACCATCAATTGCATATATTTCATTTGACCTAACTGCCAAAAGCAAAGGTATGCATTTCAAAGTTTCCGGATACTTTCCTATAAGTTTTTCAAAATCTTCTTCAATATTCTTAGAACCAATAAGTGAATTTAAAATATTAAGTTCAACTTTTATATTATCGACATTCCTGTGAACTTTTTCAAAATCTATGTAATAACCATAGTCTGCGATACTGTCACGAAAGCCTGATAACCATTCGCTAAAATTTCTATTATTCATTTCTTATCTCCTTAAAAATTACTAATAAGCAATTCCTTAATTTTTCCTCTTGCTTCACTATTGCAGTTAATCATTCGAGTTGCTTCAACTCGCTTAATTTTATGTGCAGAATAGATGTTATCAAAGAAATCATCTTCGGTGTTTGAATTCTTCGGATCGGAATTACTAATTACAATCTTTGCACCCTTTTTATCCATATCGCCAACAAATTGTGCAAGCTCAATTTGAGCGTCATCATTAAACAAATTCTCTGTATATGCGGTAAAACTCGCTGTATCTGTAATAGGTCTGTAGGGTGGATCAAAATAAACAAAGGTATTTTCATCAATAAAGTTAGCAGACTCTCTGTAATCTCCACATATAATAGTAACTTTTTGCAATTTCTCCGATACGGCTCTGAGATTTTTTTCATCACAGATCATAGGATTTTTGTAAGAACCCATAGGAACATTGAATAAACCCTTTTTATTTACACGGAATAAACCATTGAAACATGTCTTGTTAAGAAAAACCATCAATGCAGCTTTTTCAATATTGACGCTTTCATTTCCGTTGACCTTCAAATCATTAAAACGCTCACGCTTTTGCATATAATATACTTTACGATTTTCCGTATCTAACGGAATAAAATCGCTTTGCATAATGTAAAGCGTTTCTATCAAAGCATCAATATCATCACGAATAATTCGATAAGTATTGATAAGTTCAGCGTTAATGTCACTGATATAAACTTCATCTAAATCATATTTACTAAGTATATCAAACAAAACAGCCCCGCCACCAACAAACGGCTCAGCATATTTGGTTATTTTGCCGTTTTCAAAAGGGTAGTAGCGCTCAATTTCTTTAATAAGCTGGCCCTTTCCGCCTGCCCATTTCAAAAAGGGTTTAACTGCTTTTTCTTCGGTTCGATTATATCGTGTACTCCTTGCATCTGTAGGCTTTTCTGCGGAAGAAGGAATAATCCACATATTACCGACCATAGTTGCTTCTTTAATTCTTTGTTCAGAGCACAAAACTGCCACTCTTCTTTGGGAAATACCCCATTTATCAGCAGCCTCTCTTGCGGACATAAATTCCATAACAAACTCCTGTTCCTGTACTGTGTGTCATTTACTATATTATATTCTAAATCTCGAATAATAGCAATATCATATTTAATATAAAGAAAGAAATAATATACAAGAATCCAACTCAACAAATACTAAAAATAAAGTCAAAAAGGCATCAATTAAAAGAAATAACGGTTCTTTTAATAATTACTATATTCAAACAAAAAGAGCTATCAGACATCAAGTGAACAAGTCCGATAGCTCTTTTTGTTTGAATGTTATTTTGTTTCTACCTGTGTTTTAAATATGCCGATTTTTTTTATTATTTTCGATACTTTCAATATCCCCGTATTGGTCGCCAAACAATGTCTATTATATTTTGAGATATTCTTATTCAATGTTTTTTGTCTTGCATTAATCTCGACAGTTTTATTATCACTAAAATTGTTTTCTTTTTTAAAGAGCATAAAAAATAAAACAGTCTACCTAGACTGCTTTATTTTAAATATTCTTATTTTATAAATTCCGAGGAATGTCTGTATATCGAAAAATATCTCTAGACTCAGGATATAAAGCCCAACGAAATGCCGGATGAACTTCCCAATCATATCCAAAATCAACACTGTTAGATGTTATATATTTATTATCCTCAAAATATTTTCTGTCAATAAATCCACTGGCTTCATCTTTTCTTGCATTTAAAAAATTGATTTTGTACATAAAAGCAATCAATTCATCTGCCGTGCATTCTTTGTTATTTGCAAAATGAAATTTACCGTTTTGCATTATTCCTTCTATCTTGCGTACTAAACGCGTTTTGTCATAAACAAACGGTTTTTCTGTTTTCTTCATCTCATGGCTCGGCTTCATTCCCAACAATAGTCTTTCTATATCTGGTAATTCGTATTTATGCTCATTTATTGTGTCCTGAAGTCTATTTGAAGAATACTGTTCAAAAACATCCTCCCAGTCTTGCGTGATAATTAAGTTTCTGCCTTCTGCATTTGCATTACGTGCAGCTAGTGTACATAAATTGATAAGGTCACGTGGCCTTCTTCTAATAAGCGAAAGAAGAATATAGCGAATGGGACGATTGTTCCATTTTCCCGCACCCTCAAATGTATCTGCCATAATATCATTTAGATACGCGGACATTTCCCATTGTTCCATATCTAATAGCTCTTTTTCAGAAATATCATTATTAAAATAAGTTTGCACTCTCTTAACCAATAATGCCAATAATTCATGTTCAGTCCATGTAAACCATAAAACATTTCCATCTATCTTATCTGTTGATTCATCTGCTGTTCTAACTAAATAATATACATCACTTCTTAAACTAATTCTAAAACATAATTCATTTGATTCATTGCACATATCTCTAACAGCATTTAACAAAGCAGATATTCGGTATATATTCTGTTTTGAGCCGTTCCATGCTCTATCTAAATCATCAATGTATATGACTATTTTATGATTTTTTATATATTGCTCTGCAATCTCTTTTTTAATTATTTCGATATCAACCACCTCTTGTACCTTTCTTACTATCATTCCAATTCGTTCAGTAAGTTTTAATCCTTTTTTAGAAATTAAATTTATAATCTCATTATCATTGCTAACATCGAAATTTGAAATCACTTTTTCTACCAGAACTTCTTCCAAACCTGATTTCCATTGTCTAATCATTTGTAACGGATCTGTTTCATTATCTGTAGCTATATTAAGTATGTCATCCGGCTTAACCCATATACTTAGAACATTATTTTGAATATTTTCTAAATAAGACATCTTAAAGACTGCAGATTTACCAACACCTTTATGTGCAACAAGTATTCTTATAGGTAAGAAGTTATGTACTTTTTTATAGATATCTGTTTTAATAAAATAAGCACTAAAACGCTCACTTTTTTCATCTTCAGCGGCAAGATCTCCAAATATATCTCGTATCTGTTCTTCCGAAAAATTGATTTCCTTACCAAGTTTACTTTTTAAAGATTCTAACACCACATTTGTAGCATTTTTACCTTTATCAGTTTCCTCATAATCAAAAAGGACATTGCTTCCTATTGCCAACTGGTCGTAAATCTCTTTTCCCACATTATTGATATGTACAAAAATTTTTTCATTTGTAGATGAACGAATAAAACAATATCCTTTATCTGTTTTATTGCATATAATTCCTTTTTCCATATATTTTTTCCTTTTCGTTTTTATAAATTCTTCAATGTTTCTCATCTTTCTCGCTTCTTCAAAATGCTATGTTTAACCACTAATAAAAACTCAATCTAAATATATACATTTTAAAATCACCTTTATTTAAACAAAAAGTTTTGATTAGTATTTTGTAATGTCATTATTTTCATATAAATATACTTGCTATCAGTGATTTAATATCATCAGAAAAATTTATTAAAAGCTTATTAAAGACTTCAAATTAAATAGTGTACCATTTGTGTTAATAATTTAATTAATAAAAATCATTAACACTCCTTATAATGCACCTGTAATTTAGTTGTTTTTATTTTATAACTTTCTTTTGCCTTATTTTTTAATTTTGTTAATACCGATGCGGCTCTGTCAGCCATTCAACAGCACCTCCATTATCTCTGCAACCTTTTTATAAACACGCATTTGTTTCGAGTAAGCAGAAAGATTGGCTAGATTTTTATTGTTATCGGCAATATAGGCGTTAATCGCCTTGTTAAAAATTTCACTGTCTATTTGATTTTTATATTTAAAGCAATCGCAAATTGTGCGTTCTTTATCATAAATATTAAGTTCAAAACCGTTAATTTGAATTTTTGTTTTACCGATTTCAAAAAACTCATTTTGAATAAACTTTGGTTTTATGAACAATGAATCAAAATTTAATTTTGTCCTTGAAAATGTACGAGGCACAGCAACGTTCCACACTCTCGGTGCATAATCACTATAGCCGTGATAAAAAAGTGCAGTTTCAAGACACAGAATGACATCGGGAAGCAAAGTTGATATAACCTGCTCATCCGAAACAAATTCATTACCAAGTGAATAATAACCGTGTTTTATTCTGGTTATAACACCATCATTACAAAAATTTGCAATTTCAGCATTACTAAAATTCAACTTTTTTATATCACAAGTTTTTACGATTTTGTTATTTTGAAATATAGTTTTAAATTTTTTCGTTTTATTCACTACTCACCAACTTTCGATACACAAAGTTTTATATTTGTGTATCGAAAATATTTTATCATTAAAAATAATAATTGTCAATAATCATTTTTTATTACATAAAAAATGGCAGGAAACAACCTGCCATTTTCGTCTAAATATAAATTATTTCTTTATTTACAATCTCCGTTATCCTATTACGGATATTATTCATCTTTTGCACCCAGAGCATCATATCGGTTGCTTTAAGTTTTTCTGTAACACCTTCTTGTTTTGCTAATTGCTTTACAAGTGTATCATACATTTCTGTTGCTCGGACATCTACATCATGCAAGTATGAATTTAGTTTACATTGAGTAAGCAGGGTTGTATAAAACGCTGGTTTATATTGTTTAATATACTCCTTATGTTTTCTGCCCCAACAGCCAATTTCATAATTTGTATCGGTTGATACAAGATTTGGAATATACACATCACCTACAAGTGTATAGCTAATGCCTGTAATTTTGTCTGTTATATATTTTTTCATAAAATCACCTATATCTTTCTTTATTTCTCGATTGAGATTGTTTTAGAATTTCATCAACATTTTTCGGCCCGATTATTCTGCGAAGTTTACTGTATTGAGCAAGCTTTTTATCTGCTCTGTGAGCCATCTTGCTGAATGATTTTGCATCTTTTTTATAAATTTCGACATCATTTTGAAGCCTGCCGACAATTCTGTTTGCATTAAAAGCTCGTGCCTCTGCTTTGAAGCATCTTACAATCAACGCTTTTACCATTTGCTTTAGCTTATTGAACATCGGTTCAATCAATTTCTTATATGCATTTGCTGACATAAACGGCTTGGGTTCCGGTAAAACGAATTTGTTATCAAAATCACTTTCATCAATTTCCTGCAATTCATTATTGCAATCTTGATAGCATTCAATTTCATTTTTAAGCATATCAACCTTTTCTTCAAGCTGTATAACTTCTTTTTGCCGTTCTTTCTTTTTATAATCAAGAACCGATAAATGCTCTCTGCTTGTATGCTGATTTTTCCATTCGATATTAAATTTAAGCATAGATTCGGCCAATGATTCTTTTTCGGAATTCACCCATAATGCCCCTTCTGTTTCTTCTCTGCCGTTGCCGACAAAGCCTTGATTTGCAAGAGCCTGTTTTAACGACACTCTTGTATCAAGTCCATGCTTGCTTCCGGTTGTAAATGGAACAAAATCAATATGCAAATGCGGCGTTGCCTCATCCAAATGCATATGAGCGGAGAACACACGCAAATACGGATTGCGTTTTTGAAAAGTGCTAACATAATCATCAAGTGCCTTTTCTGCAAGTCCGGTAGTTTGCTTACCAATTCCAAAATCATTTTTATTGCCAATTTGAACTACTATTTCATGAAATGGTTTTTCCTGTTTACCGTTACAAATTTTTTCATAATAGTTTTTTACTTTTCTGTCATTGCGGGTTTGTTTGGAGTTATAACGCTCAACAGCTTCGTCAAACAATTCGTGATAAACATTTTTTATATTGTCATTTATATACTCTTTGTTCAGGTGCGACCTTTCGGGATTTGTATTCGAGGTATTAAATATCCTGCTGTTATGCTTTAGTGCGCCTTTACCAAGTTCAATACTTATGCTTGCTAAATATATAATCGTCACGCCCTTTCTTATAATTTACAAACCTTATTTTTCTGTTACTCTTGCCAAGAGTAACGCAAAAGCACTTTTGACACTTACGCATCATAAGTGCCCTTGCGACCTACGGTGTTTTGAGAAAAGCGTGTCGATTGCGTCGATAATTACACAGCGGTTAAAATATCGACACATCGACGCACCTATTCTATTATCGACAATGATATTATTTTACCTGAATGCTTTCGCTCAAACTTATATTCAATGTTATAATCGTTTAATAACACAGAATGAAGTGCATTTAAACTACGGCTCAAAACATTTGGAGTAATATCAAATTTCGTTTCTTCTATCAATTGAGTTGCCGTACCTTGCCAAACCTTACAGGCAGAAACAAAAGGCACAATTTTATCGAGTATTTTATCTTTCGGCTTATCAAATAAATCAACATCGGATTTTACAAAATCCCAAGTGCAATTTGCCGAGCGTTCAATTTGAATACATTGTTCGGGCAAATCCCTGCCGGTAACAGAAATAGTAGCTTTATTTTTGCCTCTCTTTTCCTTTTGCATAACAAATGCTCCGTCAGCGGCACCAAGCAATCCGTTTGTACCTGAAATTGTATCAAACACATCATCGGAATCTTGCTTTCTTGTGTGATGAACAACAAGCAAACATACCTTGAATCGATCAGCAAATCTTTTAAGAATTTCAATAATTCCATAATCACTTGAATAATTCATTTTGTCGTTTGAGCTTTCCCTAATCATTTGTAAAGTGTCAATTATAATTAAAGATACGCCTTGATTTCTTGCCAAAATATATTCAAGTTGACCTTCAAGACCGTGACCCGCCTTGTTTGATAATGTTGAAATTATTATATTATCCGGATTTGGGGGAACGCCAAACATATTATAATAACGAGATACTATTCGAGGCTCTCTGTCTTCAAGAGCAAGATAAACTACCTTTCCCTGATTGACATTTTTATCCCACAAATCCAAACCGTTGCTGACATGATGTGCTATTTGCAACATTGCAAACGATTTACCGATTTTAGGTGCACCGACAAATAAGTACATTCCCGGATAAAGCAAATCTTTAATTATCGGCTGCTTAATATCATATGATTTATCAAAAAGCTCACCTAAAGTAAAAGTTCTTATAAAATTCGGATTGCTCTCCTCTATGAATTCTGCAAACAAATCATCACTATTGCAAAAATCATCTTCATCGGTTATAATATTGTTGCTATTTATTAGTGACTGCTTTTCATCTGTACCGCCAGATGTTTCAAAAGCAGTCTTTTTTATTTTCTCGTTCATTATAATTACCCTCCCATTTCTCTTAAAATGGCAGACATATAACAAATAAGACAAAGTGTTTCTTCGCCAATTTCGGAGCCTTTTTCTATTCTGCAAAGTTCGCTGTAAACATTATTTAACTTGTCCCTCAAACCTTTATAAACTCTCGGACCGGGATTAACTGTTATCTCCGTTCTCAGCACCCTGCCGATAATATAATCTTGCTTATTAAATCCCGAAACAGAAACATAATCGTCAAGAAGCTTTGCCTCTTGGGGCGACATACGAAACGATACGATTTTGTTTCGCAATCTGCCTTTTGAGTCAAGATTTTTCGCTGACATTATCAACACCCCTTTCAATATTCAGTTTATTTGCAATTTCGCTTTGCTTGTTAGGAAACATATGAGCATATCTAAAAGTAATATCTATACTTTCGTGACCTACACGATTTGCAATATCGACTGCACTAAAGCCCATATCAATCAAAAGCGAAACGTGAGAATGCCTTAAATCGTGGATACGAATTCTTTTTACATTTGCTAATTTACAACCTCTTTCCATTTCATGGTGCATATAGCTTTTTGTAATTTGAAATATTCTGTCGTCATCCTCAATACCATAAATACTATGAATATAGTCCTGCATTTCTTCGGCAAGAAACGCAGGCATTTTTACTATTCGCTTACTTTTAGGTGTCTTTGGGTCTGTAATAACATCCCTACAATCAAATCTTTGGTAAGATTTATTTATACGTACGGTTTCCTTTTGAAAGTCAAAATCAGCAGGAGTTAATGCAAGCATCTCGCCGAGGCGTAAGCCACACCAATACAGCATTTCAAATGCATAAAACGACACAGGTTTATCCATCATCACATCTGCAAATTTAAGATATTCTTCTTTTGTCCAAAAGAGCATTTCTCTGTCACTTTCTTTTTTGCCTATATTTCCTGCCTTTGCCGCCGGATTATTTCTTAAATCATAATATCTTACTGCATGATTAAAAATTGCACTGAGTTGATTATGAATTGATTTAAGATAAGTCGGTGAATAAGCTTTGTTACTCGGAGAACGATAAGCCATCATTTCATTTTGCCACGATCGTATATCGGATGATTTTATTTCGTTGATCTTCTTATTCTTAAAATAAGGTAAAATCTTTTTGTCAATAATAGCATTCTTTCCTATCCAGGTATGCTCCTTAATTCTATCCTTCATATCTGCCTTGTATATGCCAACAAAGGTTTCAAAATTCATACTAAGGTCGCCTGCTTGCTTCGAGAGAAATTCTCTTTCCCACTCTTGTGCGTCACGCTTAGTTTTAAAGCCACGCTTAACCTTACGAGATTGATTGTTTTCCCAATCTTTATAGTAAACAGAAACATACCACGTGCTATTATCTTGATTTTTGTAAACAGGCATAATTTACGCTCCTTTCTCTTCTGCATTTTCATTTATGCCATAAAACTTTTCATTAAAGAATTTACGGCTGACACGACCTGCAAGAGTTTTATAACCCATTTTTTCAAGTTCTTCGTTCAATTCTTTTATAATTTTATAAGCATATGTTTTTGAAATTCCTAATTCTTCTTGAATTTCCTCGGCTTTCATAAAAAGTTTGTTCATTATTTCACCTCCTTTCATTTACTAAACAATATTGTTTAGTGTTCATTTGTATAATACTAAACATTTTTGTTTATGTCAATACTTATGACACAATTTAATTAAACTTTTTTGTTTAATATGTTGCAAATTTCAAATTTATCGGTTATAATCAAATTATACAAAAATGTTTAGGAGTAAGATATGACAGTTGGCGATAGATTAAAGAGGTTTAGAAAAAGAAAAAATCTCACGCAAAAACAATTAGGCTTAGCCGCAGGCTTTGACAAACTCGGAGCAGATGTACGCATTGCTCAATATGAAAGCGGAACAAGACGACCAAAGGGTAAATATGTTGAACGGTTAGCCGCTATTGTCGGTGTACAGCCGTCAGCCTTGGAAGTTCCCGATATAAATAATTACGAAGCGTTATTTCAGCTTCTTTTCGCACTTGAAGATGAGTACGATTTACATATTTGCACCGATGAAATAGGTTTACCTTATTTAATGCCGAAAGACCCTACATCTCACGAATCCGACGGGTTTATGGAATGGAGCAAAAAACATGAGCAGCTCAAAAACGGAGAAATAACGCAAGAGGAATATGATGAGTGGCGTTATAATTACCCTATGAGTGCCGCAAGAGAAAACCATAAAAAACTTATGGAATTATGGGACAAAAAGAAAAACGGCGAATAAAAATAACCCCTAATGTATGAATTGAGTCATACATTAGGGGTTTTCCCTTTGTATTAAATTAGTGAAACAGTATCAAAACAGTATCGTTTAAAGTCGGCAAACACTCAAAACCCAATGTTTAAGCCACTTTCAAGACTTCTGTTAATTACTCAAACTCTACAAAGACTAACGCTTTTTGTTTAGGAATTATTCTCTGTAATGTTTCTCGTT
>ERZ773194.2802-NODE-2802-length-15877-cov-25.566869_pt1 | contig 15877 bp, 11 predicted proteins | sample MGYA00511240_ERZ773194 | MGnify/ENA primary metagenome ERZ773194 (study PRJEB29015, sample SAMEA2737774) | human gut metagenome | biome: human gut; feature: human-associated habitat; material: faeces | place: China | collected 2012 ... | reverse complement strand
GGACTGGTAAATAGTTTTAGCCGCCATTACAGTCGTTCCAAAACTATTTACCAGTCCTTGTATCATAAGTATGCCGAAATTCATGACAGATTGCTGAACTAAGGCAGCGGTCGACATTCGCACCACTTCACCAAAGTTGCAATCCTTCCAAGATTTTTTCTTGAAGGATAGTCGCAAAAGAGGTTCTTTGGCAAGAGTATAAAAGCAAAGTCCCACACCTGACAGGATAATTCTAACATAATCAGATGTCAACAACATTATTTTCATTGGAGTATGCAAAAGTTTCAAAATCTCATTGGAAAAGCACAATGTGATAGGCTCTGCCACCAAAGTAACAGAGCCTATGATCAGAAATGATATGTTCAGACAGCCTTTCAGGCGGCGTTCATTTATTTCACCGAAACAATAAGAAACAAGCGAGCCACTGCCCATGCACAGACCTATTATGATCGAATAAAGAAAAGTCGTGAGGGTGTATGTGCCGCCCACAGCCGCAAGGGCGTTTTAGCCAAGAAATCTGCCAACAATAAATGTGTCGGCAATGTTATACACCTGCTGGAGCAGATTTCACAGTATCATCGGGCTTGAAAAAGCAAGAAGCAAGCTTATGTTACTGCCGTTTGTAAGATCTCTTTTCATTATCGTTCTATCTCAATACTCATACAGTTTGTACCACTAAGCTGACAACTAAGTTCATCAGGCTGATGCGTACCAACATAGAGGGTAAATTCCTTTGCAAACTGTTTTCTCTCGCCGATATCTGACACTGTTGTGAAAGCTTTGTCAGGTACTTCGATTTCAACATCAAGCTTTTCACCTTTTTTGGCAAAAATTCTCTTGAAGCCGCACAGCACAGGATAAGCCGGAGTATTATCACAATGTGATTTAATGTAAAGTTCGATAACATCACATGTATCGGCACCGTTATTTTCTACCTCTACATTGACTTTGCCATCGTCATAACTAAGCGATGTAACAACAACATCTCCATAAGTAAGACCATAGCCGAATGGATAAAGAATGTTATCTCTTGTGTACCTATATGTTCTATCAGACATAGCATAATCAGTAAAGCAAGGTAGCTTGTCGGCGCTATTATAGAATGTAACAGGCAGTTTTCCTGATGGCGACACTTTACCAAAGATAATATCCGCAATAGCCTTGCCGCCCTCTGAACCCGGATACCATGCGTGAATAAGAGCGTCACAATCATGCTCGATATTTATTGAGCTTCCTGCTGCACATACCAATATCATAGGCTTGCCGATCTTTGCGACACGCTTTATAAGCTCGCGCTGACTTTCAGGAAGTCTTAGATCGTTCTTGTCACCTGATGAAAACTCATTACCTGTGTCGCCCTCCTCGCCCTCAATAGTGGCGTCAAGACCAACGCAAAGTATCACAACATCAGAATTTGCCGCTGCCGCCTCAGCTTCAGCGTATCTATCTCCTGCCTGTGCAAGACCTGATACTCTGTCCTTATACAAGTGACAGCCTTCAGCATAAAGCACCCTGCCCTCAAATGCGTCCTCGATACCCTCAAGGAAAGTAACATACCTGTCGGCTGTGCCGTTATAATTGCCCTCTAAAGCCGCTCTGCTGTCCGCATTTGGACCTATTACAGCGATAGTTGATATTGATTTTTTGTCAAGCGGAAGAATACCCTTGTTTTTGAGCAACACCATAGACTTCACTGCACACTGGTAGGATACAGCTTTATGCTCAGGGCAAGAAACAACGCTGTATGGTATGTTGTCATATTCCGTTGACTTGTCAAACATGCCAAGTCTTATGCGAGTTCTCATAAGAGCAACACAGGAAGCCCGGATTTCATCTTCTGTCACAAGCTCCTTGTCAAGAGCAGAAAGCAGGTGTACATACGTACAACCGCAGTTCACATTACAACCTGCTTTAAGTGCCATTGCGGCCGACTCTACAGGAGAAGACGTCACCATATGGTGTTCGTGGAAATCCCTTATTGCCCAGCAATCAGAAACAAAATGCCCTTCAAAATTCCACTCACCCCGAAGTTTATTTTTTATAAGTGTCTTACTGCCACAACAGGGTTCACCATTGACACAATTATAGGCTCCCATAACAGCTTCCACATGCGCATCCTCTACAAGAGCTTTGAAAGCTGGAAGATATGTCTCTTCCATATCCTTTTGAGATACTTCGGCATTAAACTCATGACGTAATGCCTCTGGACCGGAATGAACTGCAAAATGTTTCGCGCAGGCAGCCGCTTTCATCGTCTCACCATTTCCCTGAAGCCCTTCCACATAGGCTTTGCCTAAAGTAGCCGTAAGGCAAGGATCCTCTCCATATGTCTCGTGCCCTCTGCCCCAGCGGGGGTCGCGAAAGATATTTACATTTGGAGCCCAAAAAGTAAGTCCTTTATAGATATCTCTATCATCTTGTTTAGAAGCCGCATTATATTTTGCCCTGCCTTCTTCTGCAATAATATCTCCTATTTTTCGAACCATATCTTCATCAAATGAGGCGGCCATTCCAATTGCCTGCGGAAAAACTGTTGCAATTCCCGCTCTCGCAACTCCATGTAACCCTTCATTCCACCAATTGTATTCTGGAATCCCAAGCCTGGAAATACCTGGTGAATCATATCTGAGCTGAGAAGCCTTCTCCTCTATAGTCATTTTCATAACCAGTTCCTGTGCTTTTCTCCTGGCTTCTTTTCTGTCCATCCTTTAACCTCCGCCTATATATTATTCTTTTACGCCACCTAAAGTAAGTCCGGTAACAAAATATCGCTGTAAGAACGGGTAAATACAAATGATTGGAAGCATAGTCAGTATTGACGCCGCTGCTCGAACTGTCTCAGGAGTAACCGAACCTGTTGCATTTTTCATTGCCTCTGCCGAAGCCCCTTGATTCGTCACAGACGACAGTAATTTCATCAGCTCATACTGCAATGTTGTTAAATTTGCATTCATTCTGTTGTACAACATTGCATCAAACCATGAATTCCACTGTCCCACTGCTACAAAAAGAGCAACTGTCGCATAAACAGGTTTGCACAGAGGAGAAATGATTTTCGTAAAAATAGTGAAGTATCCTGCTCCATCAAGCTGCGCTGACTCCTCCAGACTGTCTGGAAGTCCATTCATATATGTACGTATAACAAGCATATTAAATGCACTAATCATTCCCGGAATCACATATACCCAGAAACTGTTTGTTAACCCAAGCCCTTTGTACAGCAAAAATGTTGGAATCATACCACCATTTACATACATCGTAATAACCCAGAAAAGAGACAGCTGTTTTTTAAATAAAAATCTTTTTCTGCTTACAATAAATGCCAGTATCGCATTAGTAATAATGGCTGTAAACGTTCCGATCAGTGTTCGTGCCACAGTAATATAGGCACCTGTGATCAGATTGTCTTTCTGTAAAACAGTAATAAAGTTTTTCAATGTCCATTTTCTCGGTATCAGATATATACCGCCTCGCAATGCATCCGTTCCGTCATTAAATGCAAGAGCAAGCGTATTCAGAATCGGATACAGTGTGATAATAATAAACAGAATCATAAAAATTGTATTGCATACTGTAAACACTTTATCTGCGGGCGATGATTTTATTTTTTTTCTTGTTTCCATCTTGAGCCCTCCTTAGAATAATCTTTCGTCTCCATTACGTTTTGCAATCTGATTTGCAATAACAATTAGAACAATACTTACCACACTCTTAAATATACCTGCTGCTGTACCAATGGAAAAATCTCCCTGACTGATACCCCAATTCAGCACGTAAATGTCAATTGTCTGGGATACACTCTGAACAAGCCCGTTTCCTAACAGATACTGAATTTCAAACCCTGCATTCAACACATTTCCAACATTCATAAGAAGCAGAATCATAATAGTAGGTCTTATTCCCGGAAGTGTTACATGTTTAATCTTCGCCCACCTTCCTGCTCCGTCAATTGATGCCGCTTCGTAAAGTGACGGATCAATAGCTGTTATTGCCGCCAGATATATAATTGCATTCCATCCGGTTTCTTTCCATACGTTGGCAAAAGCGACAATAGGCCAGAAATACTCTTTATGAGCAAAAAAATTAATCGGCTGATTAATAACATTCAAATTAACAAGCAATTCATTAATAATGCCAGTTCCTGACAAAGCATCATGAATGATGCCGGTTACAATAATCCATGACAGGAAATGCGGCAGGTACGATATTGTCTGTACTGTTTTTTTCCCAATTGTATTTCGTACCTCATTGAGAAGGACTGCAAATGCAATTGCAGCAACGAAAGTAACCACCAAATTGATCACACCCATTGCAAGTGTATTTCGTATTACCCGTAAAAAAGTCGCATCTGAAAACAACTGCTGAAACTTTTGCAATCCGACAAACTCAGAGTGAAAAAGTCCATCAATCGGTCTGTAGTTCTGAAAAGCCATCAGCCAGCCGCCCAATGGGAGATAGTAGAAAATGATACCATAAATTACAATAATTCCAGACCAGATTAGAAGGGATTTCTGTCGTTTTGCCTCCTTCCAACTAAAATGAATTTTGGGTTCAGCCACTGCTGTTTTTTTTCTCTTTATTCCTAAAGACATAGATTCACCTCATTTTTCAAACAGGCAGATAAGCATGACGCATATCTGCCCATTTTGTATGTTATATCCTATTCGAATTTAGCTGCTTCTTCCATTCTACGATCCAATTCCGCCTGCATCTCATCAAGGAAATCCTGTGGATTGCATCCCTCATAGGCTTTCATATATGTATTCCATTCACTCTCAAAATCATCTGCCATGACAACTCTCGGAAGATATTCATGTTTTATCTCTCCCATTTTTGTCCATGCCACACCACCCGGTGTACTTGTAGTCATCGTACCGGAAAATGAATACATCGGATACCATGGACCAGGAGCCTCATTCGTTCCCAGCATATCCACATATGTCTCAACGCCATATGCCTTAAAACATTTCTGTACGGCTGAGTTCAGACTGTCAAAAAATTCATCCGGTTGCTCATCAGGCCAATTTGCATTGATACCATCATCACTCGTACCTTTATAGGATGGGAAATAAGAATATGAACAAAGGTGTGATGCTTTGTATGCCGTATCTGCTGCCTGCATTCTCTGTTCTTCTGTCCGATAAAACAATCCATCATCATCAACTTCATAATCGACACCCTCTTCTCCCCAGAATCTCAGATTATGAATATCCTGACTAAGCAAATCGTCTATAAACTGCAGTGCTCCTTCCACATCTTTGCAGCTTGTTGTAATTGCAAGTCCTGATCCTGCATTCAGAGCTCCTCCTGAATTGTGCCACTGATTTTTAATTCCTTCATCGATAGTGATCGGAAGCGGCACATAACTGCATCCTTTCTCATCAAGTCCCTGTTGTTTCAAGGAATCATTTACATTATATGCAAAGTTCCACCACTGATCGACCATTCCCAGCACACGTCCTGTAGAAAGTTTAGCAATATATTCATCATAAGTCTGTGTAAATGATTCAGGATCCACATAACCTTTCTGGTATTCTTCATTCAATTTCTGAAAGTACCGTCTTGCAGTATCTGTAGTATTATAATCAATAATCTTCAGTTCATCTGGATCAACAATCACAGATCCGTCATTTGGATAACCATCCAGAAACTGCGGTGCATTTTCCAGGCAATAATATCTCCAGTCTTCACATAGAATTGTGTAAGCAATATTCTCTGTTCCGTCTTCCATTGTAGGATTGGCTTCAATATAGCTTTCCAAAAGATCAAAATATTCTTCCAAAGTATTTACTTCAGGATATCCTGCCCACTCCAGTACTCTTGTCTGAATCCAAAAGGCTTCATCATTATGCGTCGTAGCCTTCTCTTCTCCCTTAATATTCTGAAACTGCTGAATCCAGTAAATATGACCATCATCCCGTCTCAGCTTATTCCACTCTTCATCCGAATAATACGCCTTGATATTCGGATAATCATCCAGATAATCATCCAAAGGAACAAGTGCTCCTGCCTCATAGAGCTGTCCCATTGCATCTCCGCCATCAATAAAATCTGGATACTCACCTCCGGCAATCAGCGTCCCTACCGCCTCAGAAGCTGTCTGACCGGTAAGCCATGTCTCGTCCACCTTTGCACCGGTTTTTTCTGCGATAATCTGCTGAATCTCATTGTCGTCATTGATTTCAGCCCCGGGAACCGCAAAGAAAGCTGTAAATTCTTTTATTCCTCCCTCATTCTCGCTGCTTCCGCCGCCACATCCGGTAAACAGTGATACTGCAAGTGCAGATACCAGCAGCATTCCCGTCACTCTTTTTGCTTTCATAATTTTCCTCCTTAAATTTGATAACTTTATTTTAACGGATCACTACCTGAAAAAAATCAGATAAAGTATACCAAAAAGCAGGATAAACTATAGAACTTCACTCTGATAAATCTTCTGCCCCTTTCTTTTCATCCTTCGTCTTCGCCTGTTTTCGGAATTTTGCCGGTGTACACCCTTTCACTGAGATAAATCGATTCACAAAATAGTCCAGATCCCGGTATCCCACCATCTCCGCTATCTGGTATATTTTCTTATCTGTCCTCAGCAACAGATGGCAAGCCTGTTCTATCCGGCAATTATTTAGATAGTCTTTAAACGACTGTCCGAATTTTTTCCTAAATAGCTGTCCCAGATACGCTCCATTCAGGTAATATTTCTCACCGAATTCTTTAAGTGTCAGATTCTCCGCATATCTCTCCCGAATCTCTTTTTCTACTTTCCCCAATATACCTCGTGAGGAATCCTTACGCATTTGAGCCAAATAATCCCCGTATTCACATGCGACCCTACACAGATGAGCTTTACTTCCCCGCAGAATCCCAGCCTCAAAAGTCCCTTCACTGATCATCCTCAATATCTCTTCCTGATTTACACTGTCATCCAGCTCCGATGCAAGATGCAGCAGCTGAAAAAGAAGATAATTAATATTAAGACGCATTACCTCGCCGGCTATCCCTCGCTCTCTCATTTCCTCATAAAATCCGTCAACTGCTTTCATAATTTCTGCATGATTGTTCTGTTCAATGGCATTCAGGAGAATATCAAGACTTTTCTTACAAAGCATGATCCCGTTTGTATGAATTTGCATTTCCTCCTCATAATAATAAATTTCCTTTTTTTCCCTGAATCCCTGAGAGGATCTTACCATCCTCGTTGTACTGTATGATTTTGCAATTTCTTCCAGATTTTTTACCTCTTTTCCCACAATCATAATCACTGGCAGTCCGAGTATTTCTCTCAGATACTTTATAAAATCTCCCAAATATTCTTTAATATCTGAAGATTCATACATATATCTGCATAAAATGAAACCAACATCATAGACCTTTTCCTGTATGGAGGCATCCATCACACAATGCTGACTGTCATCCTGAAGATAATCCTTACAGATACTATACAGCTGTTTTTGATTTGCTAACTTTACGGAATCCTCATAGTCGTCCTCGTAATTTTTTCCATCGATCAGGATTTCAATATACCTCACCTGTTCTGATAAACGAATATGCTGTTGAACATACTCAATCGTCAGAGAATCCGATCTTCCCTGAATAACAGAGATAAGTTTCCCGGAAAGATACGCATTTTCCAGTTTTTTTGTTTCTCTTTCTTTCTCCAATTCTATATTTTTTAATCCTCTGACTTTGCGAAGTGCCTGTACAAGTTTTTCTTTCTCCACGGGTTTCAATATATAGTCATTGCATGCATATTTGATTGCCTCCTGAGCATACTGAAAATCAGCATATCCGCTCAGAATAATAAAATAAATATCTCTATATTTTTCAGAGATTCGCAGCTTACGAAGCAACTCAAGACCATCCATAATTGGCATTTTAATATCAGCAAGAATAAGATCTGCATCGTGATTCTGCAGAAAAAGAAGTGCCTCTTCTCCGTCAGCTGCTGAGCCTACAATCTCAAATCCTTCATTTTTCCAATCTATAAGCTCTTTCATTCCCCGAAGTATAAATGGTTCATCATCTACTAATAGTACTCTCAGCATCTTATCACCCTTTTTCACTTTCTATAAATGGCAGGCGTATCAGAACCGACACCCCCGTTCCCTCTTCCCCGTTTAATTCAAATTGCACTCTATCATGTGACATCATTTTCAGTCTCAGGCAGGCATTAATAATACCTACGCCTTTTTCATTTTCCAGTAGTTCTATGCTCGCATTTTTCATCTTTCGCCGCATACTGTCAAACTCTTTTTCCGTCATTCCTTCCCCGGTATCTTCTACTTCAATACACATTTCCTCATTTTCTCTGTACACAGTAATAAATATCCAGCCTGGTGCTGTCTTTTTCTCTATTCCATGCACACATGCGTTTTCAGCAAATGTAACAATTGTCAGTTTCGGTATCTTCTGATGCTGGCATTCTGTTTCCACATCCAGCCTATATGACAGTCTTTTACCAAATCGGTACTGCTGAAGATCCATGTAATTCTTGACAATCTCCATCTCCTTACCTACCTCAATAAGATCCTCTCCCCAATCCACATACTGTCTCTGCATAACAGCAAGTTTTTCAACCATTTCCGCCGTGATTTTTTCTTTTCTTATTACACTGTGCATCCGTATACTTTCAAGTGCATTAAAAAGGAAATGAGGATTGATCTGACTTCTCAGTGCAAGAAGCTCCGCCTTTTGTCTTGCCACTGTCATTTCCTGTTCCAGTATCCGATTTTTATAAACAATGTTTACTAACGTTGTTATACGTGATGCCATCCGATTGTAATTCCTCATCAGATCACCTATTTCATCTTTTGCACTCACATTTTCAATCTCAACCAGATTTTCATCTTCTGTGTTTCTGAAAATACTGCTCAATCTGCTGATTCTGGCAGTTAATGAACGGTTTAAAAGCAGTACCATGATCAGCGGGAAAAAGATGTTGATTGAAAAAAGGAGCAACAGCATAGGCAGCCTTTCCACCAGCTTTCCTATAAGATCTGTCTCTGGACGTAGCACGTATATTTCCAGTTGAGCGCCGTAAATATTACTTGTTTTCTTATATTCAACTTCTTTGTAATCTGAAAATTTTTCATACTCATCTCCGATATTTTCGCCATCACGATTTGAAAATATAATTTTTCCCTCATGGCATATATATACGGGCGTATCATAATTCAGATTTTGCAGGTTTTTATTTATCGTACTGTAATCCATTTCAATTTTAAGCAACTTTTCCGACTGTCCGCCTCCATAGTAGTTCATCTTACGAACAAAGTAGACATGCCTTTCCGGATGCATTACTGCTCCTGATACCTCCGGTTCATATGCAAAATAAAGCATCTGTTCTGTTCCTTTTTCATTCAGATCCCGATACCAACCGCTTTCTCTGATCAGATCCAGATTTCTAACCGTACCTCCGCTTACAATTGTACTGTTATCTGTATACAAGGTTATCAGTGAACTTCCTGTCATATCTGAACTCTGGAACAGTGTATCTTTAAAAAATTGCTGATAACTTACTACATAATCAAAAGGATCTCCATATTCCATTTCTAGGAAATCATTGATATACTGATTCGCATATATACTTTTTGCTACTTTTGAAACAGTGTCCACATCATAAAAAATCTGATAGTTAACTACATCTGCAATATCTTCCATTTCAGATCTGCGCAGCTGTGCTTCTGTATGCAGAACCGTATATATGATCACCCCGTCTGTCAACGTGATTGGCAAAAGCATACAGAATATGTAGATAAAAATCATTTTTTTCCGGATTGAAAAATTATCTATATGTCTCACAAATTTTTCCAGTATAGATTGCATCCCTGCCCCACTCCTTTATAAATGGTATGACCGGAAGTCCCTTTTTTCCATACAGACATATATTCATAGGACAATCCTTCCAGGCATAACGAATTCCCGTTGGTTCTTCGCCATCAGACAACCATGCACAAATCTCATTTCCATCAACTGTGACATATGCTCTTTTATAATCTCCGTTCGCTTTTCTGAGTTCAACTTCACTTACTAATTCACATCCGTCTTTTTTACTTCCGGTTTGCAACGGCTGATCAAAAACAGCATGTACTCTTTTATCTCTGTCCAGTCTGATTTTCCTCACCTGCGGTCCTGTACATTCTTCCTTTTCTCCATAAACCAATTTATGTACAGCAAGCGCAGCTCGCATTCCCAAAGTCTTCTTATCCATGGGGTGGAGATCATTATACTCGCCCACATCATATGCCTGTATCATCGCCGTATTTTCAATCTCCATTGCCTGCCGCTGTACTTCCCTGAATTCCGCCCATTGCGTCCCCTGTTTCTTAATATTTCCATCGGAAAAACCAGCAAGCTGTACGTATATAATCGGCAATTGCTTTTCCTTCCAAGATTTTCTCCAATCATTGACCAGCGCACGAAATTCCAACGCATATCTATTCGGATGTCCAACATCAGATTCTCCTTGATAATAAATAACAGCACATATCTTATAAGGACTTACCGGTGATATCATACCATTAAACATAGCTGATGCCATATAATTGAAAAATGTCTTTTCCGGCAGATATTCCATTTGTTTTCTAATCTGTGCATCCCATGTTCCAGACAAATCAAGCCATCTTTCTTTCCCCTTTTTGAATCGTATTCCATATTGTTTACCTGGCATTGCTCCTCCTCTGCCACGGAATACATACAAATGTATGCAGACCACATTTTCTCCTGCCCTTAGAATTCCTGGGGCTACAGGATAAATCCTTGGTGCATATCTGTCATAAGAACTACCGCAGCAGATTCCATTTATATATATTTTATCAGCGTCTGTAAACGCTCCCATAAGAATTTCTGCAGGTGTAACTGCCTGTTCTTCTGTAATAAAGAACTTCTTTTCCAGTAAAACTGTTCCACAGAAATCTCTCATGTTTCCTTTCCATATACCGGGAATACTTATTTTATAAAAACTATCTGTCCTTTGATCAAAAGACTGATCCGCTTTTTTCATCCAGTATTTTTCTCTTTCAATTTCTATTTTCTGCGTACATAAAACATAGTCTTCATTTTTACATTTTTCCAACTCATCTGTATAAAAACCCATATGCCTTATTGTCTCTTCACTACACCATGCTTTCACCGGCGTTCCCTCCACAGCAGTCTGGATCAGCCCGACCGGGACATCATTTTTTTCTCGAAGAGACAATGCCATAAACAGTCCTAAAGCGCTGAATTCAAGGACCGATTCCCCCTGTGCGCTTTCCCAGCGTCCCTGGGAAAGCCATTGTCTTTTCTCTCCGAAATCATATTCTTTCGGAACATCAAACTTTCTGATAAACGAATCATTTATTTTCTTTATTTCATCTGCAAACCGCTCTGTTACAAATTTTATTCGCAATTCCATATTGGACTGACCGCCCAGAAGAAATACATCCCCACTCATAATGTTTCTAATTACACGCTTCTCGTCACCGTTTATTTCCATACAATACGGACCACCAACCGGAAGATCCGGAAGTTCTGCCACAAACATTCCATGTGTATCTGCCTTAGTATTAAACTTCCTGCCATCGAGTATTCCCGTTACTATAATTTCAGGGCTCGTCTCTCCCCAAATATAATTCCTTTTTCCTCGTTGCAATACCATCCCATCACTGAACAAATATGATAACTTCAATCCTTTTCCCCCTAGCGATATTTTATCATGCGTCTATAATTCCCCAAAAAGCTGGTTTTTCGTTACAGGCATCATCAAATGGCAACGGCATCTGAGGTCTGTTTCCATCAGATCCACCTCCTACCAAAGCAGCTTCCTGTAGCCACGAAACTGAGTCATGGGTGCCCCAGAATGTGATACCTGTAATATTAATTTTATCTTCCTTATCAAGACTATAAATTGTTCGAAACAACTCTTTATACCTTGCTCCCTCTCTCTCTAACTCCAACTCGCGGTCTGATCCGTCATAACTTTTGCTTGACTGCATATCAAATTCCGTAAACTGAATTTCATTTACAATAGATGAATACATATACACAGCTTCTCTAATCTGTTCAACAGACGGAAACTCCATATGATAGTGTGCCTGCATTCCCATCCCATCAATACGTGCTCCCTTTGTATCCTTAATCTGCCTGAGCAAAACACAAATAGCATCCCTTTTTACCGGATCCGCATCATTGTAATCATTATAAAATAACTTGATATCTTTAGGCGCATAGCGGTTTGCAAAAACAAATGACTGAGTAATGTAGCTAATGTCCCCCTGAAAAATATTATACCAACCCGTATTCTTGTTATTACATGTATAGCGCACTGATCCTGGGTTTTTTTCTGGATGAAAATCGTCCGGCTCAATCTGTTCATTTACTACATCCCAGGCATATATAATACCACGATACGGGCTATTTACTCCGTCATAATGCTCTATCACTTTCTGAATATAATTTTCAAGGCGCTTCAGCATCTTTTCTTTACCCACATATGCCCCCTGAGAGTCATATTTTTCACGAAAAAACCAATCCGGAGTCTGTGAATGCCATACGAGTACATGACCCCTTACCCGTATTGTATCATCTGGATTTTTCTCATTATGTTTTTTTATAAAATCCATAATTTTATCTGCCTTGCTGAAATCAAGTGTTAAAACCGGATCGCCATTTTCATCTAAACATATACTTCCTTCAGTATCAACACTGAATACAGGAACATCTCCCAAAATTATTTCTGGTTTCATCTCGTTTTCACATGTAATACTATTATAGTGCTTTATTACAAGATTCCTTATCTTCTCGTCATTTAGCATGTCTGACATAATTGCAACGCCAGCCTTCCCATTAATTGCTGATTTCTGTTCCAGACGTTTTTTTATCGACATTATATCCTTCATATTATCCCTCCTGCTTTTTACATATATGTCTAAATAGTGTCTGCTGATTAAGCAGCTATCTGTAACTTCCAACTCTTACATCTGTTCCGGTCAAGTGTATGCAGTACTATTTTGGGTTGCTATAGTACATATATGAAATTTATTATGAAAGGCAGATTTTATAATATTTGCAAGGTGTTTTTTTAGCACGCTTTTTGCCATAAACCCATATCCGATCTTCAGCAGACAGTTTTTTGATTGACTGAGTGATAATGAACGCCTATTATCCCATGTGGTTGAGAACACGGTTATCTTTAGAAGCAAGTTCTACACCACTACAAGAAACAAACTTTTCGCAATCAAACTGCTGGAGAATCTTATTTTCTAAAGATTTTAAAGATTTGTATCCGTTCTGATTTCCCGGGAAAAGAGAAAATGCCAGAGGAATTCCGTTACCATCTGTGAAAACTCCCATTTGAAGGATATTCTTTACTATTTCCGTATTTTTTTGTCGCAATCCTCCTGCTAAATTTCGAAGTGGTTTGTACAGTTATAATAAAGAATGCTCCATTCTGTTTCTAAGAAAGAAACTGTTTTTATAAACTTACGATTGAATAAGATCTATTTCTATGGCAAGAACAGAAAGAGCCTGATATACATCATGAGATTTATAAGTTGGCGGCTGTTGATTTTTCTGCTGATAGAATCCATCTTAAGTCCATAATAAATGGATTGGAGAAAAAGATATCATCAGAAAAAAGTGTTTGCTTGTGGTAATCCATGAGTCTGTTAGAGGGAGATATAATCATGACAGTGGTACCATCTTTTTCACTTTTGTATTTCAAAGTTTCAAGACAAGCCTGCTCGTTTGCCCATGCTATAATTTCTTCACGCTCCTTATGGAATTGTTTCGATAATTTAGACAAAATATCTAACTTCAGAAATGTTTTTGAAGTAACTTTTTGATTTTGATATATCAAAATCCGATGAAATGATAAAAAGGTGTACGAGTTATACAAAAATATTGACTAAATAATTACAAAGTTGTATAATTTGTATTGAATTGAATGGGCTGTAATATCTTGGGATTTTAAATAATTATTATCGGTTACATATGGAACGGTCAAGGATGCTCTTGAGACACATCAGCTATTAAAAGCTGAGTTGTTGTTGAATGAATTTTTATCAAATCAACTAAGTTTGGAAAGAAACTATTGATTCTCACAAGATAGAAAGTTGCGCTTTGCAGTGTATTGTTAATTCGTATACGAACAATAATGCAAAGAGTGGAAGGCGATTTTTCCAAAAGTTGTTTGTGTGTTACGCGAAAGGAATGATAAAGTATATGAATAAAAATAACATTTTTGTTAATGGGAAAAAAGGAGTAATGAATATCAATGGAAAATACTGGAGAGATTTGATGTCAGATGTAGTTAGCGATGATATATTAATGTTTAATAGTGAGCATATAAAATATAATATGAAATATTTTAAAACAATCTCGAGCAAGATATTTCCTAAAAATATATGTGCGTTTGCTGTAAAAGTAGCACCGCATGAAAAAATATTAGAGACTATTAAAACAACAGATGAGAGCTTTGGGATGGAAGTCTATAATTTGTCTGAATTAAATATAGCATTAAAGATGGAGTGCCCAATTATAGTTGTAGATGGGTATTATAAACCATACGAACTACTTAAAAAAAGTGTAGAGAATAATGTTTTTCTTATCAATGTAGATTCGTTTGATGAGATTAAGCAGCTTAATGATATTTCAGAAGAGTTGGGGAAATGTGTGGATATAGGAATTCGTATAAAAGAAAATCAGATATCTAAAATGGGGATTTCTATAAACGAAATTAGGGAAAGAATTGCAGAACTTAAAACATATAAAGGGGTAAACATAGTTGCAGTGCATATGCATCCAGGATCTAATAGACAGGATATTGTTAAGACAGGGCCGTTATATAGTAATCTGTTGCAAGCGTTAGAATTATTAGTTAATAATGGCATTTGCATTAAATACATTGATATTGGAGGTGGATATGGAGAAATTAGCAATGCAGGATGTTTTTTAGAGAAGTATTTAACTGAAATAAAAGAAATATTTTTAAAATATTCAGATATGACATTCATATTGGAGCCGGGAAGGGCATTAGTATCTGATGCGGGGATTTTATTTAGTAAAGTAACATCTGTTAATCATTTTGATAAGGTGGTCAATTTGGGAATTGCATTAAGCCCATTTTTATGTACTACTAGTGCTACTTTAGAATTGGATTTTCCTGATTATTTATTTTTGGAGGAAGGACTTGATTATTCTATTGCAGGAATTTGGCCTATTTCTAGTGATATAATAACACAAGATAGACTAAAACTTAGAGTACCCAAAAAGATTATGGAAGGAGATTATGTAGCAATCTACAATGCGGGTGCGTATGTATTAGATCGTTTGCCAGAATATTCATTTGCTTCAGTAGATGTGGTATTTATTTAATAAAGACATAAATGATTTTTCGATTACAAAATTATTATTAATGGGAAGGTAGAGGATAGTTATGCTTTTTGTTTTTTCAATAGGATGGAGTAATTATACACCCTATTTAGCAAAAGAAATTATAGGAAATACTCTGAAAAAATGTTCCATAAAGACAAGAGTGATTGATTTGAATAATTATTTTTTTAATGAATTGCTTTATAGAGCTGATTATTATATACAAAACAGCAATGCCAAATTTAATATTATAGAACAGATTGAGATATTAACATCTTCAGAATGTATTGATAATTTTGATGCTTTTTTATTAGCTAAAGAAAATGTGAATCAATTTCTATTGAATTATTCTAAATTAGATAAAACAATGGAGATATCTTTGGATGGTATTGCTTTTATCGGTGTGACTGATAATATATATAAAGTGAATTTGGATGATATATTAGATTACGTTGTTAATGAACGTTCAATATTTGTTAGTGATTTCATGAGCTGTCACCAGATTGCTCACATCAGTTGACGCTCACTT
>ERZ773194.2799-NODE-2799-length-15902-cov-13.528933_pt1 | contig 15902 bp, 10 predicted proteins | sample MGYA00511240_ERZ773194 | MGnify/ENA primary metagenome ERZ773194 (study PRJEB29015, sample SAMEA2737774) | human gut metagenome | biome: human gut; feature: human-associated habitat; material: faeces | place: China | collected 2012 ... | reverse complement strand
TGACAGCGTGCTTGCTGTTGTGAAAGAAATCCTCAAAAGTGATGTGCTGAACGGTAAAGCCGCTCATATCGTCCTGGTGCGGGTCATTCAGACCGTTCTCATAATAGTCCCTGTTATGTATAAGCCGGATATTCAGCGCGTTTTTGCTTAACCGTGAGCCTGTCTTTGCATTGCAGTTGTATTTCTCGTTTATCAGACTGACTATATTCTCGCAGAACATTCCGGACTGCTCGTTTCTCACGCAGTCGATAAGTATGATTTTCTTGTCAGCAAGATAAGCTCTGACCGCCTTTACATTCTCCTTTGCAGTTGCCGTCGTGTCGATTGTGGTGTACTCTGCAATAGTCTTAAATTCTATCGCTGCCATACCGGAATAACGCTCATTGAAATTCTCTGCCACCTCGTTCAGTACGCCTATCTTTGTGGCTTCAAAATCTGTCTCGCTGCTTATGTTCAGAAACTTTACCCCGCTTTTTCTACCATCGATCTGCCGGAGGATAAAATCCGGTGTTTTTGCGTCATCATCGGCTGTCTTTCTGCTCATTGAGTTATCTGTTGACAGGACATATTTCGGGTATTCCTCAAATTTCCTTTTTGTGAATGTAATTTTACTGCGCAGCCTTGTGGAAGTGAAAGTGCGGACATTCAGCTTTATAAGGCAGTCCTCCATCACCTTGACCTCAATGGTAGGAATGCTCCAGATCACATTTTCCTTGCTTTTGTACGTCCACTCGGGTCTGAATACATACAGATGTCCTGTAAGATTATTGAACCTTAGCAGAGGGTGTTTTTTCGCTGTCAGACCATTTATCAAAAGCTGAAGAAGCTGATATTTTTCAAGCTCACTGCTCTTTTTCTGCATTATGGACATGGAACTGCCGTACTCGGCGTCAGACAGTATTTTCTTCATGTTGCCGAAATTGTCCTCACTATGGTTAAGCAGGACATAAAAGCGCCTTCCGGTTTCAAAAAGGACAGCCCTGACATTCTTGTTCATCAGGGGCGCGTCGATTATGCCTGCGCCTGTGCTTATATACTTCCTTGATGTTTCAAGACAGAAAATATCATATTCAGTATCTATCTTCTGATAATCGAAATGAGGTATGATTTCATTCGTGCGAATTTCTGACATTATTTATGCACCTTCTTATTACTTCTGCGGCTTCAACATTTTCAGTGACCGTGGTTCCATTGTCGGTCATTATCGAGGGACAGCGCACAATGGTTATTTCACCGTCATGCGTTACCCTTGTGTCATACGAGCCGTCCGCAAGGATATTAGATATAATAACGCATTCTGCCCTGCATTCCCTTGCCTTTCTGACTACCTTGTTCATGGTTCCTTTCTCATCAAAGCGTGTGGTATCGCGCCAGTTCTTGAAGTCCACATACACAGGCAGTCCGGGCACCTTGTAATCAAACAGCTCGAACAATGCCGGCTCCCGTATCATATCAAGCTGGATTCCGAGTACATTTCTGAACCACACCCAGCCTGCCGCCTCTCCCAGAGCGCCCTTGTAAATATTATTGAATAGAGCCGGGGACATAATATACTCATTCGGTGCAAAAGTCAATGCACGCCCCTTTGCCGTGAAATACTCCGTCATTCCGCTGAAAAGAAGAATCCTGTCCAGCTTCGCGGCTTTTGCAGACACCTCGCACGGGAAATCCCGCGAGGGAGCAAATCTGATTTTTATCCGGTTGTAGTCCTCTTCCTGCGAATAGTAGTATTTATCCGCTGGCTCGCTCATCTGTATATATAACTGGCTTAACGCGAAATTCTGATATTCTTTCTTTGTTACAGTAGGAGTTTTCAGTACAATTTCGCGCAGTTTCTCCCACTGCTCCATCTTTTTCCTATCCCATTCTTCACGAACCATGCTGTTAATGAACTTGTTCACGCGAACTGAACACAGCTCTCCCCGTGATATCAGGTCGGGGTCTGGGATCTCCGCCGCGCCATGCTCGTTTATCTTATCTATCAGCGCAGTGACCTCGCGGTTCAACAAGCGGTTCTCCGCTATCCCAACATGGAAGTAATTGCATATATCAGCGTCGGCAAAGACATAAATGACCGGCTGTTTCATATTTGTGCGGCAGATACGTCCTATAGCCTGTACTATCTGCTTTGTCGCATAATAGCAAACGCTCGGCTTATCTTTATAGGTTTTTCCCATGAACTTTTTCCGGCAGAAACTCCTACCGAATGCTTCCTTTATGTTCTGTCTTGCGATTTCGTCCGAAATCTCTCCGTTCTCCTGGAGATACTCGGTTTCAAAGATGTACTTCACAAAATCCTCGGTTCCAACGTGGGAATCATTCCATATATTTACTGTAAGATTGGTAGGCAGGTCAAGGTAGATCGCGTCGAAATCCTTTTTGGTTGAACGGTTCCACGAGTTCGTCTGTACCAGGGAATCGCGCACTGCGCCCGGAATATCGTATTGCAGGTTCTGTCCTGCGCCGATGGTCTGATAAACGGATATCACAAAGAGCTTTTCACCGTTCGCTAGTTTTTTTGTGATGTCGGATTTCTTGTCGTCATACCCATCGCCGTCCAGAAGGCGAATATATCTTTTTACATCGCTGGGCTGTTCCTCCGTAATCAAGCCAAACAGGTAATAAAGTACATCAAGTTCAAGCAATTTATCATTCTTTTTTGGGTGCTTATTCAGTACACAAAGAAACGAGCGGATATCCTCATGCTCCCAAAATTTCTTGAATGCAAGCGCGATTCTGAAATACCTCTGATGGTTATATTTATTGTCATCTCTGCCGTCATCCGAAGATAAGGAACGCTCAACGTGATCGTAAGCGGCCTTGGCAAGCTCGCTGTCGTCAAACACCTGATCCCACAGCGAAACCGAATAATTAGAGCTGTCGAACAATTCCGCATGGACAGCGATATCCTTATAACCTTGCTGAGAAATGGCAAATTCATTCTTCAGGCGTTCACGGTCGTCCGCCGAAATATGCGAATACGCAGCGCCCATTTTATGCGACAGGTAATCGAGGTCGTAATTACACAGCACAGACGGTAATGTTGCAGTCGCCGACACTCCGATAACCTTTGCCTTTTCGCAGAGTTTGGTCAATATGCGCTCCGGCGTCTGCGAGAAAGAGAACATTGATATTATGGACTTGAAATCGTAATCCGGAGAGTTTTCAAAGGAATAATATCTGAAGCCATTCTCATAGAGCGAAAAATCAAAATCGGAGCCGGCTATACTGTTTCTGGATTTTGTGCGGAGCATTTTGACCTGCGTGAACAGGTAGTTTTCGTACACTGTGCCGAGATCAAACTCTGCTAGTACACTACGGATCGCAGAATCATAGGTATATTCATCATCGCCGTTGTTGGAGCGTTCATTCCTTAAATGAACATAGTTGGTAGCCAAAATGGACACGGTAATCTGAAAATAGGATATAAAGCCTCTCAGCTTGCTCAGCAGCATTTGAATACTGTTCTTTTCCTCAGGCTTCCGGGTTGAAAAAGTAATTCTGTTTACACTGTCATTCTCATCGCTGCTAATTGAAATGAATTTGTTCTGACCGCTCAACACAGAAATGTACCTGTGGTCATTGAATAGGAAGTTGGCGCTGTCATTTTCAGCGTTTTCGGTTTTATGATTGAAATTGAGCGAATATGTATCGTATATTTCGTCAGCCAGTTTTATCAGATCTTTAAGGACGTCTTTAAGCGACTGGTCCTTGTAATCGCTGTTCATTCTGTGTACAGACGGAATGAACAATCTTTCCGGAAAGGTTTTGTTTTTCAGCACGGCATAGATGTGGTTGAACAGCTCTATGTAGTCTATCTTTTCTTTCAGACCGTTTTCAATAATATTCTTGAGTATAGTTCCTTTTGTGGCGTCGAACTCGTTGGAGATCTTTGAATTATAGAAATAGTAGCTTTTCTCCACAATAGTTGAGTGCGGACAAATGAACTTGTCCATACTCATAAAAATGACCTGCTTCTCGCTGGTAAACACAGAGGGATACAGCTTTCCTACCCACTGCCATGCGCTGTCGGTCTTTATTGCAAGCAGTCTTTCTTTAATTGAAGGGAAATTCCTCGCAAAAGTATTTCTGAAAATGCGCTCATTGTTGTTGGAGAAGTTGTTCCTGACGCTGCGGACAAGGTCAGAATTTTGCCCTGTATGCTTCTTCAGAAATTCTACATCGGCCTTGAAGTTCTTAAACTCCTCGCTATTGCGTATTTCTAGCGGAATGTCGTTGTACATCGAGGAATTATAATTTGCGACCACAGTATCGACATTTGATTTCAGTTCAATTACCCGCTCTTCAAAGAGGTGTAAAAGCTCCATTTCATCAAGGCGTCTCTTTAATTCCTCAACCGGCAGATTCTTTTTCAGCGTCGTAATGAAAAAAATCTTTTTACCTGTGTCGCTGTTTTCTTTAATAAATTCCGCAATATACTTTATTACAGAATACGTTTTGCCAAAACCCGTCGGCATATCCAGGAGCAACAATCCATTTTCTTTGTCATTATCCATAAAAGACTTTATACAGCTATACATACATTCTTCCTCTGTTTTATATCCACTTTTTCAAAATAATGTTTGCTCTTATTATACCATTAAAAGTAGGTCAATTCAAGCCCCAAAACACAATTTTCATGTTATTTTTTATAATATCCGCTGGTTTTACGGAAACCTTTGTATTCTATTAATTCTTTATCTTTCAGTGATTTTAAATAACGCTCTGTCGTAGCAGCTCCTTTTTGGATATATTCTGCAATTTCATATCCTTTTGCACCGGGTTTCTTTTCCAAGAAGGTGAGGATAAGGCTTTCAAGTTCGTTTATTCCCTCATTTATTCCCTCATTTATTCCCTCACCTTCATTTACTCCCTCATCAGCGATTCTGTTTATTACTGAAATAAACTGCATTCCTACCGGCTCATTGATGAATTTTATATTCGGTTCTTCTTGAAGTGCACGTATAATCCCTGAGCCCAGACCACGATAAGGCATCGTTTTAGCACAGAAATTGGCAATGAAAGGATTGCGTACTACGGCGCTTCCCAGTTTGATACTTTCCACAGTCAGCCCATCGGGAAGGCATCCCGGGCTGATAATCTCTACACGGTTATCAAAAATGAGTAATCTTATCGGTGCATTGCGCGTATAATCGCGATGTACCAAGGCATTTTGCAAGATTTCTTCTAATGCCACTTCTGATATTTCCAGTTTGCCGATAGAATTAAATCCTTGTCCTGCCTGTATATTATGGAGGTTTGCTTTCATAAAAGACATTCCTCCCGTTTTGTCTTTTATGCCGAATAGTATCATTCCGCCACTAGCATTGGACATGGCTACCATTTCGGAGGCAATACTGTCTTGGTTGGGAAAGCGTTCTTTGAACTGTACCGTACTGGTTTCTCCACATTTTATAATGAGTTGTAATTCTTTGCTGTCCATTTTTCTAAGTCTGTATTTGACTACGTATACAAATGTACGGTAAAAAGTGAGGAAAGCTTTATGAGGTTCTTTAATTTATGAGGGAATTGCAGAACTTTGCTTCCTTCCTCCGTGATAGGTGGAAGGAAACAAAGCTAAAATGAATGCATGAATAAAGAGAAAATTTATTTCATTCCTTATATTAGTTGAAGAACACAGCTGCTTTGGGATTTTGTCCCCCACAGTCGAACTTCTCAATAAATGTACCATCTTTCTTAAAACGGTATATATTTCCATTGCTAGTGCTATAAAAAGTGGTTGCAATGTAAATATCTCCATTATTGGGATTCACTCTCATCATATAAATACTAGTACTCTCTAACTCTGATGGAGCATCTTTTAAGAATGAATTTGTATTCATTGTTCCGGTTTTGATGTTGTATGAACTGAAAGTGTTTACTGTTGTAGTTGTTTCCGGAAAGTTGGAATAGTCTGTTCTTGAATCTACCAAATACAAAATATCATCACCGGCAGCCATATCTGTTGCATAACCCAGTTTGCTTACTTTGTTATTGTTGGCGGGATCGATCAATTGTAGAACATGACTTTCATCACTGTAATCCATTGAAATAAGGAACACTTTATCATCTTCTTCTACTAGTTGATCGGGATTTTGAGTAACAGTTAGTGTTTCTTTTAAACTGAACGAATCTAAATCAATAATAAACACATCGGTTAGATAAATGTATTTGGTATCTACTATTTTGTATGAGTTGGCTACGTAAAGTTTATTATTACAGATGGTTACTCCTTCCAGATTATTTCCCAAGCCTGTTATTTTCTTCTCTACTTCCAATGTGTTGGCATTAATTTTAGCAATTACTCCTCCATAAAATGATGCATAGATATAACCATTTTCGGCAGCCATATAACGGATACCGGCAGCTAAGTCTTTATCATCGGAAAAAGTCATGCGGTTTTGTTCTACACAGGCTGCATTCAGTTTAGCTATATAGTTTGAACCATAGATGCTGACATAAATATTATCCTGGTACTTTATCATATCCTGTCCGGTGTCTCCTAATCTAGCCGCATTCTGTTTGTAGAAAATATCACTTATGATTTCTGCATCTTTATTGGGAGCATAAAACTCGATTCCGGCGTTGTTTTGTCCGGATGTTCCTTCATTTAGGATATAAACTCTAGCCGTTTGGGGAAGAGTAACTTTTGAACCATCGTCATTTAACGAGTTGTCATCATCATCGCTACAAGAGGTCAGTGATACACTTAAAGCCAGCATACATAGCATGCTGAATAATAGGCTTCTTACTTTCATAATGTTATTAATTTACTGTTTATTATTTAAAATTTAAATGTTCCGGTGATACGCCAAGAACGTCCTGGCATAGGATAATATTTAATCACATCATATTGCTCGTTCGTCAAATTTGCCACTTCTGCCTGTAGGCGGAGTTTATAGTGTTTGAATGAAAACTCGCGTGAAAGGCTTGCCGTATGCTCCATATATCCGTCAATTTTATTTTCCGGTATGTTTTGCGACAGACAATAGCGTTTACTGACTCCTACAATAGAGTAACCCACATTTACCCAAGGTGTTTCTATAATGGCAGATACATTCCCACTATGTTCCGGAGTGTAAGGCAATTGGTCTTTGTAACTTTTGGAGTCCGGATCTGTCAAGTCAATTGCTTGCTGCCATGTGTAGCTTCCTGACATTATCAGCTTTATATCTTTACTGATGGAAGTGGCAGTCGCTAATGTGATATCCATTCCGGTGGCATGCACTTTGCCATAGTTTGCCATACGCCATGCGTAGGTAGTGGGGAAAGCTACTATTTTATCTGTGACATCATTATAATAGCCATCGGCGGTAATGGAAAAATAATCAAGGAATGAGAAAAGTGGTCTGCTCCAAGTAATTCCTATGTTATATTCATTCGCTTTCTCAGGGCGTAGGTTCCGGTTACCTAATCTATAGTAATACAAATCGTTGAAAGTGGGTGTGCGGAATGTACTTTTATACATTAATCGTAGGTATAATGATTCATCTTTCCACGGTTGGAGGCTGACAGATACGCTGGGAGCGAGGCGGTTGAAATCTTTAGGCTTTTCTCCTTCTTCCACACTTTCGGTAATGAACGTATTGATTAATGTCCCCGTTGCGGTAATAAATCCTTGTTGATAACGGATGTTAAGAGCCGTCTGGGAGGTATATCTTGTAGGGAATGGACAATCCGGTAAATTACTTCTCAGCATATTGACGGATCCATCTTGAGCTAATGCGACGGATAGACTTGTCATAGGATGATATAATACGGTTGCCGAAAGATAATATTCGTCTTGTCGGTGTTTGGCATGGTAGACTCCGTTCGTATATTCGGCTCCCAAATCTTCATACTTATTCCATCCATGATTATACTTGGCTTGTGCTTGCACACTCCATTGGGGTGAGAAATGCTTTTTGTAACGTGCTTGTATAAAGGCATTTTCATCCCATAGTGTTTCGTCAGCAATGGGATTATATAGAGTGACGGCTCCCGGAAGTCCTCGTTTGGAATAAAAATAGTAACCTTTGACATCCAGCTCGCTTTCATCTTTAAAGGAATGATATAAGTTGGCTTCTCCTTGCAGACTGTAAATATCTGAATTGTTACGTTTTTCTTTAGTCACATATTTTCCGTTTACCAATATGAAAGGATAATTACCGTCTGCGCGTAGAAACATACCGTCTACCGAAAGACGGGTGCGTTTATTGATCTTTTGCCACCAACGCACAGAGGGGCTTACATAACCAAAAGACCCCCCTTTTATTTGAGTCTGAAATGCATAATTCCTTTCATTTGTGAAATGAGGCTTTTCAGTTTCAATATTGAGTACACCTGCTGAAGCATAAAGTCGTGCTGACTGCAACATGTCTTCATTTTGTCCGATTGCAAGTGAAAGCATAGATACATTGTCCAATGAGAAACGTCCAATATCAATTTGCCCTGCTTGGCAGTTGCTGACTGTAACTCCATCATAACTTACTGCTGTATGTGCAGCACCCATATTTCTGATAGATACAGTCTTTAAGCCACCTATGCCTCCATAATCTTTTACGTTGGCACCGGCAAATCTACGTACCGCATCTGCCATGTTTTGTATTCCTAACTGGGATATATCTTGTCGGGATAATGTTTGAACAGGAATAGTAGATGTTACTTTGGCAGGTGTTCGTCTTGCCGTAACCGTAACTTCGTCTATTTTATGCACTTTTCCGGTGATGGAATCTCCTTTCTCCTGTGCCTGTATTTCAAGTGGCAATAGGAGAAAGCTGCAAAGCAGACAAAGCCATAGCTTATAAGCCTGGTTATTTCCTTTCATTTAAAAAAAACATATTAATGAATAAATACCGCATTCTTACCGCTGCTCTTTCCTCGAAAGCGACGGTCGATGACTTTACGTTTTGCAGGTCTTCTGACTTACTCCTGTTTACTTGCCTTCCCACCTTATTATATATACAGGCAGTGGCGTGAGTGGATAAGTAAACCTATCCCCTTATAGGGGTAGATGGAGCTTACAGCAGCGGGACTGTTCAGGACTTGCACCTGATTCCCTTTTCATCCGCTTCCTCGCATCAGTCGGAGGTACGCGGAACAAAACATGGCAAAGATAGTTTGTTTGGATGAATAAGAAAAGGAAAATGATGAAAATTTACTTTCTCTTATGAATTAATCCGTTGCAGGTTTATTTCTCTCCCAGCAAGAGCAGTCGGGTGTAGCGGTGCTTTTTCAGCAGCAAAACTACTTGATAACAAAGAATCAGTTCTATTGTCGCCACCACGGGACCTACAATAAAGCTTCCGGCGGTGCCGACGTAGAAGCCCAGTCCGTGCAGCGTGCACTCCAGCAGGAAGGTTTGTGTCCAGTAGATTCCCAAAGTGCATTTTCCCAAGTTGTTTAATGTAGGGGTGAGGCGCCCGTGTTCTATCTTGCCATACACCCACGGCGCCGATAAAAAGAAGACCATGCTACCCACTATGCCGATAACCATGCGGTAGACGGTGATATTTAAGTTCGTCCAGTCCACGGTGCCGTTGGTCCAGTCCACCACTTGGATGGGGACCATATACACGGTGAGCCTGCCTGACCAGAAAGGAAGCAGGGCGGCAAAGGCGACGAGGCTTGCAATCAGTAGCCGGCAACGATGCCGGTCAATCACCTCTTGTTCTTTCTGACAGAAGTAGCCGAGCCAGAACATGGGCAACATGAAGTTGATATTATCCACATTGCCGATGGGCAGGATGGTGAAGAGGACAATGGAAACCAAGGCTGCCGCCCAAAAACTACGCAAGGATTTGAGGGCGATGTATCCGATGAGGTAGCAGAAGAAGACGCACTTCAGGAACCATACCGCATTGAAGAACCCGAACCAACTGAAGTCCATCAGCTCGGGACAAGGATTGTATCCGGTGAGCATGACAAACGCATACATAATGGCGAAAGCGGAAAGGGAGGGGATGACCAGTTGGACAAACTTTTTCTTCACCAGCTCACCGAAAGATAGGTTGAGCGAGGAGCCGAAGAAATACCCGCATAGGAGCATGAACAAGGGCATGTGATAGGTGTAAATGAAGCTCCAGATGGGGTTGTCCCAAAAATCATTTCCGGTGGTTTGTTCCACGGAGTGCCCCAGCAATACACTGGCGATGGCGAAGAATTTCAAGAAATCCAAATAGGGTATGCGAGTCTTTCGGGGTGTAATCATAGTTTTATCGAGTTCTTTTGCGGTTGCAATATTCGCAATAAAATGGGATATATACAAATTTTGGTCAGTCTAATAATAAGTCCTTGTTCGGGATATTAAAATATCTTCGTTGTTTTAATCCGGCTGAAACGCTAAGAATACTTGTCGTGACAGGTTGTCCGAGCAGATTTTACTTTCTGTTTATGCCGAAGATAAAATCAGATTTATTTGAATATAATTAAAGTAGTACTAAATAATATTCAAAGAATGATTTGTTTTATTCAATATAATCACTATATTTGTCAAGTGAATAATCTTAAAATATGTAATAGATGAAACATTTGAATTTTATTCTAACCGGTTTATTTTTCCTGTGCGGTCTTTGTTGTCGGGCACAAGTGCTTCCTTTGGAAGAAAATGTGGTGCTGAACACCAAGGAAGGACAAATCAAAGGAAAACTGCTTTTGCCCGGTGGGGGGAAAACCTGTCCGGTGGTGCTTATTATAGCCGGCTCCGGACCTACGGATATGGATGGTAATTCAGCCATTGGCAATTTGAGGAATAATTCGTTGAAGTTTCTGGCGGAAGGCTTGGCGGCAAACGGCATCGCTTCCTTGCGCTTTGACAAGCGGGGGATAGGAACCAGTGCGTCGGCAGGTAAGGAGGAAGCGAAACTTCGTTTTGAAGATTATGTGAATGATGTGACGGGCTGGATTGATTACCTGGCGAAAGAGAAACGTTTTACGACAATCACGGTGGCAGGACATAGCGAAGGGGCACTGATTGGAATGCTGGCCTGTCAGAACCAGCCGAAGGTGAAAGGCTATATCTCGGTTGCCGGTGCGGGGCGTCCTGCCTACGAGATTATAGAGGCGCAAGTGGCTGCTCAACAGAATCCGGAAGCGGTGCGGAAGGAGGTGGCATCCATTAACGGGTCCTTGAAAAACGGCAAGGAAGTGAGTGACGTGCCGGCTTATCTGCAATCATTGTATCGGGCTTCTGTCCAGCCTTATTTGATTTCCTGGTTCAAGTATAATCCCCGGACGGTGATTGCTTCCGTCAAAGTGCCGGTCCTCATTGTTCAGGGTAAAAATGATATTCAGGTATCGGTGGAGGATGCCGAACTTCTGAAAAAGGGTTGCCCGGCTGCCGAACTGCTTTTGATTGATAAGATGAACCATGTGCTGAAAGATTGTGAATCAAAGGCCGTACAGCAGCAGATGCTTACTTACGGGAATCCTTCTCTGCCGGTGAACAGTACTTTGATAGCTTCTGTCAGTACATTTGTGAAAAAACTGAAATGATATGGGAGAAATAAAGAAACGTTTGCCGTTGAAATGCCCTGCGTGTGATGCACCGTTGAGGGTGGGCAGGCTTTTCTGCGAAGAGTGCCGCACGGAGGTGTGCGGGGATTTTGAACTGCCTGTGCTGGCACGGCTTTCGGATAAAGAGCAGCAGTTTATTCTTGCTTTTGTCAAATCGAGCGGAAGCTTGAAGGACATGGCGAAAAGTATGGGTGTCAGTTATCCTACGGTGAGAAATATCTTGGACGATTTAATTGATAAACTTTCTAAAATGAATGAGTAATGGGAAATAAGATGATAGACAAAGCGGTGAATCCGTTTATACAGATTGCCGGTGCGCGGGCATTGGCATGGGGAGCGTTGGGATTGCTGGTTTCTACTGTGATATGTTATTATGCCGGCTATCATTATCATGGGTTGCTTCATTTCGGTCCGGCGCCCAATCCTGCGTGGTGGTGCTATGCAGCAGAGCATCTGATTGTGTGGCTGATACCTGCTTTGTTGTTTTATTTGGGCGGCAAGGTGTTCTCGCACTCCCGCATTCGGGCAATCGATGTGTTGGGAACCGTATTGTTTGCAGAGCTGCCTTTGCTCGGCATGACTTTAATCTATCTGACGCCTCCCATGCAGATGATGGCAAACATGGATATGAGTATGTCTCCTCAGGAACTATTGGCACAGCCTTTTATCTTGCCGGCTGTGATTCTGTCGTTATTAGGCATTCCGTTTCTGTTGCTCACCCTTGTGTGGTTGTTCAATGCTCTGAAAGTGTCGTGCAACCTGAAGGGGTGGCATTTGTGGGCAGTGGTCCTTGTCGGCATCTTGGGCGGTGACGTGTTGTGCCGCATGTTGATAAGCCATCTTTATGGATAAAATAAAAAAGAGGATGCCAAAAGTCTTGTTGAAGCTTTGACATCCTCTTCTATGTTATACTGATGCGTTATTTAATCTTTTCTCGAATCTTGCTAAGATAGGCACGCATCCCCGCAGCATCTTTCTTGTTGATGATATCCAACAGCTCATTTAATTCTGTACGGATACCTTCTACCTGTGCAGGGGTGCGGGGATTGAATAAAATTTCCTGCAACAGGTAGTCGTCTTCGTTCAATACTCCTTTGGCTATCTTCATGTGGCGTTTGAAAGTAGTACCGGGAGCGTCCTGATGCTTCATCACTGCCGCAAAAACGAAAGTGGAAACAAAAGGGATGGACAGCGAATAGGCCACTGTCTCATCGTGCTCTTCAAAGGTATATTCAAAGATGTTCAGACCAAGGTTTTGGTATAAGTCCTTGAAGAATATTTTACCCAGATGGTCGCCTTCGCTGATGATGATGGCATTTTCGGTGCTCAGTTTGTCAAGGTTGGCAAATGTGGGACCGAACATGGGGTGGGTAGATACATAACGGAATCCGCATTGGTCATAAAACTCTTTCAGTCCGGTCTTTACCGAGGCAATATCGCTGATGATGCAATCCTTGGGGAGAGCGGGCAATACTTGGTGAAAAGCATCCAGCGTATATTTCACGGTTGCCGCATTGATAACCAGTTCGGGTTTGAATTCTTCAATCTCTTCGAGTGTGGTATATCGGTAGGTATTGTAAACGAAACGAAGGCGTTTCGGGTCTACATCAAATACAGCGGTTTCGTGCTGGAAGCTCAATACATCGGTAAAGAAGGAGCCCATTTTACCGGCTCCTAAAATTAATATTCTCATCGGTTTACTTATTTATGATTTCCATTTGTTGCCTTACGCTTTCTTCGTGAATGGCTTCGAATACTTTTTTAATGAATTCTGAATCCATGCCGCACAATGAACCTTGTGCACCACGCTTGTCCAGAATCTCATTGTAACGACCTGTCTGTAGAATGGTCATATCATGTTCTTTCTTGAATGTACCGATTTCACGGCAGACACGCATACGTTTTGCCAATACTTCGATAATCTCATTGTCGCAATCATCGATTTGGTTACGCAGTTCACCCAGGTTTTCAGTTGTTTGGGTTTCTTTGCGGATGACCAGCAGATTCAGGATGTAGTCCAGCACATCGGGAGTGACTTGTTGGGCGGCATCGCTCCATGCACAGTCGGGATTGCAGTGTGATTCTACGATTAAGCCGTCAAAACCTAAGTCCATCGCCTGCTGGCAGAGGGGAGCTACCAACTCGCGCTTGCCACCGATATGGCTGGGGTCACAGAAAATAGGCAGTTCAGGAATGCGGCGGCGCAATTCGATAGGGATATGCCATTGGGGTAGGTTACGGTAAATCTTTTTATCATAAGAAGAGAATCCGCGATGGATAGCACCCAGTTGCTTCAAACCTGCATTGTTGATGCGCTCGAAAGCTCCAATCCACAATTCAAGGTCAGGGTTGACAGGGTTTTTAATCAATATAGGAATATCCACACCTTTCAGTGCATCGGCAATTTCCTGCACGGCAAACGGATTGGCAGTGGTGCGTGCGCCAATCCAAAGCACATCAATACCTGCCTTTAAACATTCGTAAACGTGTTTGGCAGTAGCTACTTCGGTGGCAACATACATACCGGTTTCCTGTTTCACACGTTTCAGCCATGCCAGGCCATCTACACCGATGCCTTCGAAACCTCCCGGTTTGGTACGCGGTTTCCAGATGCCGGCACGGAAAATCTTAATGCCTTTATTGGCCAGCATAGTGGCGGTATCCATTACTTGTTCTTCGGTTTCGGCACTACATGGGCCGGCGATAATCATCGGGCGTTTCTTTTCAATTCCCGGAAGTTCGATGGGTTTTAAATCTAATTCCATAATCTGATATTTTGTTTTGTTACATTATCTTTTTAATTCTTTCCAGTGCTTCTGCCAGCTTTTCTTCTTTGGCACAGAGGGAAATACGGATATAGCGTTTGCCGTTGCTGCCGAAGATAAAGCCCGGAGTAATGAACACACGTGCTTCGTGCAAAACTTTTTCGGTCAGTTCTTCTACATCATTGTAAGAGTCGGGAATGCGTCCCCAAAGGAACATACCTACCTGATTGGGATCAAAGCTACAACCGAGTACTTTCATAATCTCTTCTGCCAGTTGGCGGCGACGGCTATATACATTGACGTTCGCTTCTTCGTGCCATTCCACACTGTTGTTGTAAGCTTGTGCGGCAGCCAGTTGCATGGGGCGGAAAGTTCCTGAGTCAATATTACTCTTTATTTTCAATATCCATTGTATAAACTGCGCATTGGTGGCGAGCATTCCCACACGCCAGCCGGGCATGTTGTGGCTCTTGCTCATAGAGTTGAACTCGATGCAGCATTCTTTGGCCCCGGGCACATTAAGAATACTCAGTGGTTTCTTGTTCAGGATAAAGCTGTATGGGTTGTCGTTTACAATCACAATATTATGGCGGCGTGCAAAGTTTACCAGCTTTTCATACAGTTCCATCGTGGCGTTCGCTCCGGTCGGCATATTGGGATAGTTGGTCCACATAATCTTGACGCGGCTCAAGTCCATCTTCTCCAGTTCATCAAAATCGGGTTGCCAATGGTTGTCTTCGCGCAGGTTGTAGTTCACAATCTCACTGCCTAATATTTTATTTAAAGAGGTGTAGGTAGGATACCCCGGATTGGGAACCAATACCTGATCACCCGGATTGACCAATGCCAGCGTCACATGCAGGATACCTTCTTTGGAACCGATGAGCGGCTGGATTTCGGTTGCCGGATCAAGCTCTACATGATACCAACGCTTGTACCAGTCGGCCATGGCTTTGCGTAATTCAGGAATGCCGACAGTAGGTTGGTATCCGTGCGCATCAGGACGCTTTGCCTGTTCGCACAACACATTGACGGTTTCTTCCGAAGGGGGCATGTCAGGGCTTCCGATACCCAAACTGATTACATTCTTACCTTCGGCATTCATTTGTGCCACTTCTTTCAGTTTACGGCTGAAGTAGTATTCGCTAACATTCGCCAGACGGTCTGCCGGCTGAATATTATATGGTTGATGTTCCTTCTGCATATTCTCCTAATATTTTAAGTTCTTTTGTCAATGGTGAAACGGCGTCGATAGACTGCTTGTATCTTAAATAATCATTGAAAATTACGTCTACATAGAACAGATATTCCCATTCGCGGCCTATAATCGGTAATGATTGAATCTTGGTCAGATTTATTTTATAGAAAGAAAAGATAGAGAGCACTTGCGACAGGCTTCCTTCGTTGTGGGGGAGGGAGAAGACGATGTTGGCCTTGTTTACTTTCGAACGTTCACGTAAGTCATCGGCTTTCCATGGGTCGGCCACTACAAGGAAACGCGTGAAGTTGTGTTTGTTTGTTTCGATGCCTTCTTCCAATACTTTCATTCCGTACAAATCGGCGGCGTATCTGGAGCAGATAGCGGCGTGTCCTTTCAGATTTTCCCGTTTGATGGCTTCCGCACTTCCTGCCGTATCTTCCGTT